>Ga0209425_10000332_pt1 | contig 57503 bp, 48 predicted proteins | sample COG_05_FD_184749 | JGI IMG/M metagenome (GOLD analysis project Ga0209425, IMG submission 184749) | Pelagic Microbial community sample from North Sea - COGITO 998_met_05 (SPAdes) (version 2) | ecosystem: Environmental > Aquatic > Marine > Neritic zone/Coastal water | place: Helgoland, sampling...
CGTTTCACACCCAGTCAATTCCTAAGGTGCTGGGTGGCCATACACCGGCTTGCTTAAAAGTGGGGATGGCTCTCTACGGCACAGCCATCGATCGTTTGGTACCAGTTAGCTCCACGCGTGCGGCAGAGATGACCAAGCTGCTAGAGAACATTCATCGCTCGGTGAATATTGGGTTGGTTAACGAAATGAAAATTGTTGCCGATCGCATGGGCATCGATATCTTTGAAGTGATCGAAGCCGCTGCCACGAAGCCGTTTGGTTTTACGGCCTACTATCCCGGTCCTGGCCTTGGTGGGCACTGTATACCTATCGATCCTTTTTATCTGACCTGGAAGGCGCGCGAGTACGGTGTCCATACGCGATTTATCGAGCTTGCGGGCGAGATAAATAGCGCGATGCCGGAATACGTCCTCAGTAAGTTAGTCGACGGCCTTAATACCCAGCGAAAAGCACTAAACGGCAGTCGTATTTTAGTGCTGGGCGTTGCTTACAAGAAAAATGTCGATGATATGAGGGAGTCACCCTCTGCGGTTATTATGGATTTGATCAAAGCACGCGGTGGTACGGTGGCTTACAGTGACCCCCATGTGGCGACCTTCCCAGCTATGCGCAAGCATCATTTTGATTTGAACAGCGAACCGCTTACTGCTGAAAACATCGCATCCTTCGACGCAGTTCTGATCGCCACCAATCACGATGCTTTTGATTACGATTTGATTAAAACCAATGCCCCACTCATCATCGATAGCCGTGGGGTATATCGAGAGCACTCTGACAAGATTGTACGAGCCTGACTTGTTACTCCCATCATCGCAAAAGTACTTCTGTACTACTCCAAAGATGTCTGGAATTGGCTATCAACAATAGGGCTTTTCTTCCCATTGTAATCCCCCCACCGCGCTCTCTCACCCTAGTGCCCTCATGCAATTGCTCTGCCCGCTTGTTTGCGTACCGATCGGTGACATGGATTGTTTCAGGGATCAGTGCCCGATGTGCGACGCCATAACGGCGAAGCTTGTCAGTCACGATCTTCCTAGGCTCATTACCATGGCTGCGCAAAAGCCACCAAATTACCCTGCATCCAGATTCAGTGCCGGTAGGAGCCAACACCTATAGGTTGGAAATCTATCGATTAGGGGGTTTATACTTCCTAAACGCTAGGAGAAAGATGTGGAAATGTCGAGATTAAGCCCGTGGAAAGGTATTGCCCTATCCATATTGCTTACGGCGTGCGATAACGGATCGAATCGAGCTGTTGACGAACCCGCTCTTGTAGAGCTTACCCCAGAGGATCCAGTTCTTGAGGAACCAAATTGGGGCTACAGCGGAGATGTTGGTCCGGAAAATTGGGCCTCCCTTGATGAGAGTTACGCGTCTTGCTCTCAGGGTCTTGAGCAATCGCCTATTGATGTGGATGTCTCAACCCCTCCATCGCGGGTACCTGCGATTACACCGAGTTACTCTGCAACACCGCTTGTCATCTTTAACAACGGACGAACCGTGGAGGTGGAGGTGCACGAGGGTGACAGTCTTGCCGTTGGAGAAAATGCCTGGGATGTTGTGCAGTTTCACTTCCATGCAAGCAGCGAGCATACATTCGATGGTTCCACCTATGACCTTGAAATGCATGTTGTCCATGCAAACGAAGCCGGTGACCTTGCTGTCTTGGGCGTTGTGATCGAGGCGGGTGAACACAATGAGTCGCTAGACCCCATTTTCAACAATTTACCCCGAGAGCTGTCGTCTCCAACGGAGATCGCAGGTGTTGACGTTAATCTTGCAGACATATTGCCCGATGAGCTTGCAGCGTGGCGCTACAGCGGGTCATTGACCACGCCCCCGTGCTCTGAAGGCGTAGCCTGGCATGTTCTCAGTACGCCAATTGAAGCGTCACTCGAGCAGATAGGGGCGTTCGAGGGAATCTTCGATGATAACTTCAGGCCTGCGCAGGCACTGAATGAGCGTTCAGTCGAGGGTGTCCATTGGGGTTATGAAACGGATAACGGACCTGATGTATGGGGTGATTTGAGTCCCTACTATGAGTCTTGTCGATCGGGCTTGGAGCAATCGCCCATTGACATAGCGTCCATGATCGACACGCCCCTCGCCCCGGCCATCGAGATTGACTACGGTTCAACACCGTTAGTGATTTTTAACAATGGACACACGGTCGAAGTAGAGCACGAGGAGGGAAGTAGTCTAGCTGTGGGTGTCGACGAGTGGGAGGTCCTGCAGTTCCACTTTCACGCCGCATCTGAGCATACTGTGGACGCGGAAAATGAGCGTATGGAAATGCATATCGTGCATCGAGGCGCTGACGGTGAGTTGGCCGTTCTGGGTGCCTTCATTGAGGAAGGTATGTTTAACCTTGGGCTGGAGCCTGTATTTGCAAATCTGCCGCGAGACGAAGGTGAACCTACATTGGTCGCTGGGCAGACGGTCAATCTCTCGGCAATCTTACCGATGGACTTGAGTGCTTGGCGCTACAACGGCTCACTCACGACACCGCCGTGTAGCGAAGGCGTACGTTGGCACGTGCTGAAAACACCCATTCAAGCCTCGGCCTCGCAGATAGCGCTATTCGAAACCGTGTTTGATAACAACTTTAGGCCTACGCAGGCATTCAATGACCGCATGCTCTGAGCCAGACCGCATAGGAAATGATGTCAGGTGGGAATCGGTGACGTTTCTCTGTATTCATCCCCTGATTCTACCAATTTCGGTGAGTTTATTTGGCAGTACCCGCGTTAACAACAAGTAGGGTGGCGCTAGGGGCTATCGAGAGTTTACGGTAGGGTCTCTAGCCCGGAGGTAGACGTGCAGCTGGCAACGCATTCATCTATACAGCGCCCATGATTCGCCGAGTTCTCTCGATCGACGGCGGCGGCATTCGGGGCGTGATCCCTGCCCATGTCCTTGCCCACATTGAATCAGTATCGGGCCTGCGCGCGGCGCAGCTCTTCGACCTGATTGTCGGCACCTCGACCGGGGGCATATTGGCTCTGGGTTTGATCATGCCCGACGCGTCTCGCAAGAAACAGTCGCCATCGCCAGTTCCGCGCTACAGCGCGGCCGAGCTAAAAGCGCTTTATGCTAAGGAGGGCGAGGCTATTTTCTCGCGCTCCCTCTTGCACCGCTTGCGCTCACTGGGCGGCACCTTGGAAGAAGCCTACGACGACGACGCGCTGGAAGCGATACTAGGCACCTACTTTGGTAGCGCTACTCTCGGTGAGGCGATCACCCCCGCCATGGTCACCAGCTACGACATCGAAGCGCGGGATACCGTGTTCTTAAAGAGCTGGCACCCCAACCACGCCGGCATTCCCATGCACCAGGCGGCCCGAGCCACAGCCGCCGCCCCCACGTACTTTGAGCCGGCGCAGGTGAGCTGGAGTGGCAGAGATAGGCCCCTCATTGACGGCGGTGTCTTTCTCAATTCCCCCGTAGTGTCGGCTTATGCCGAGGCGCTCAAGCGCTTCCCCGGCGATGAGATTCATGTCTTGTCCCTAGGCACCGGGGAACTCACCCGCCCCATTAGTTTTGAGCAGGCGCAAGACTGGGGCGCCCTCGGTTGGGTGCTACCACTCATCGATTGCATGTTCGACGGCATGGCCAAGGCCGCGGACTACCAAATGCAGCTGTTTTTGGGGGACCGCTATCAGCGCCTGCAAACCACCCTGGACATGGCCAGCGACGACATGGATGACACCTCCCCTGAAAACATGGCCAATCTTGAGCGCACCGCCGAGCGGTTGGTGAATGAGCAGGGGGACGCTATGGCGCGTTGGCTTAACCGCTAGTGCTGTTAGTGGCTAAACCCGCCTGCCACCACTAAGGTGCTTTTACCCACGTTGTTCTGTTTGGACAACAACCGGTGGCTGTGGCGTCGGCTCGACGTTAATGGTGTGCATAGACAACACTGCCCAGCGCGAGGTGTCTGGCCGGGTCTGCGGCCGTCCTTGACGGCCTAGTCATTCGTTAGTGACTGCCCGAGACTGCATCTGCCCTAGCCGCCCCTGAAGGACTCATGGCGTCCGCTAGTTGCTCAAGTCTGTCGGCAACGCGCCACGCATGGCTCACCACCAGGCAGTAGACCCCAAAGCTTGCGAGAAAAATACTCAACTGATAACGCGCCGGAACCCCGGCCCTGTGCAGCATTAACCCTAAAAACATCACGCTAAGGTTCATCGCCAGCAGCAATAGCAGGGCGCGCCGGTCACTAAAGCCCAGCGTGCTGAGTAAATGATGAATGTGTTGGCGGTCGGCGGCGAAAGGCGAGTGCCCTTTTGCGACCCGCCGTAGGGTGGTTAAGGTCATGTCGAATAACGGCAAACCAATAATGTAGAGCGCTGTCGCGGGTGCCACTAGTCTACTCCCCCCTATTTTCGAGGTGGTCGCCGCAAGGAGTAAGCACACCACAATAAACCCTAGCAGTTTGCTGCCTGAATCCCCCAGAAAGGTCTTGGGAATGTAGGGGCTTAGCTCAAGGTTGGAAACTAAAAAGGCCAGTAGCGATGAGAAAATAAACAGGCTGACGTAACCGGGGCTGGTGCCGGTGAATACGTGGAACGCGGCTAACGAGGTCACCACAAGCCCAGCCAACAGGCCGTCTACACCGTCGAGCATATTAAAGGCGTTGATAACGCCGAAAATGGCGATAACCGTAAAAGCATAACTCACCGTCGCGGGTAGCCTAATATCGCCCTGACCTACAAGATCACCCAGGTTGCTAACGCGTAGATTGAGCGCGTCGACAACGAACAGTGCGACCACTACCTCTGACAGCACGCGCATAAAAACGCCCAGCTGGTACCGGTCGTCGAGGGCGCCGGCGACAACGAGAAAGCCCCCGCACAAAAGGAACACCCAATGCCATTGGCTTGTGTGCAGGGTTATTAGCGTTTGGTTTATCCCACCCCACAGCACACTGCCCGCCATGAGGGTAATAAAAAGCGCTATGCCGCCAACCAGGGGTGTGTCTCCACGGTGCGCTTTGCGGTCTCCCGGCTTGTCGACTAACCCCAGCCTGCGGCCGACAGGTGCCAATAGGATGAGCATCATGAGTGTCGCAAAAAATGCAAACACACTCTGTTGAAGTAACGGCGACAAGTCAGCCCCCCAAGCCAGTCATAGAATCCACAGAGCTTACAGAAAAGCGCGTTCCTCGAATAGCGACACGGCGTGATGTGCCCTCGTGGAGCGTGCCGCTGTCGCGCCCTGTGGGTAGCGTGGTTTTTTTCATCGCCAGTGCTCTTGGGCAATAATGCCTGGCGTCTCTTCGGCTAGCATAACGGCGCTAGCGACCCCCAAGTGACGTGCAATCCACTCCCTGCCATGGTCCATGACGGGCTTGCGTACCCCCTGGTTGTGGCCGTCAGAGGCGATCACAGAAACGACGCCGGCTTCAAGCAGCCCATGGGCGGCGCGTGCTGCGGGCTCGCCAAATCGACCGACTATTGCCCCCGCGGTGAGTTGCACCAGGCAGCCGAGTTCCACAAAAGGGCGCAGCGCATTGAGGTTAACCATTATCTCGCGATTGCGCTCTGGGTGCGCAATCATGGGCCGAATTCCCTGGCTCCTCAGCCACTTCACTAAGCGCTCGCTTCCCGGCAGTACATGACTATGCGGGAACTCCAGCAGCATGACTTTGTCACCTTCGTAGCTGCCTAAAAAAGGTATCTCCTCGCGTTTTATTTGCCCCTGAAGTTGCTCGCTTAGCCGCACTTCACCGGCAAAGCTCAATTGTAAGGCTATGGCGTTGTCGTCCAGCGCGCTTTGTAACGCTTGGCAGGCCTTAGCAATGTTGTCTCTGTGGTTCTCCCACCGTCCCGGGTGAATGTGGGGCGTCAGCACCATATGCGTCGTACCACGGGCAACGGCCAGCCGTGCCATGGCGAGGGCGTCGTCTAAGTCCCGTGCACCATCGTCAATGCCGGGCAGCAGGTGACAATGTAAATCAATCATATTGGCAGCCTTTGACTGGGGTGGGGCGCTTGGCGTTTAGGTGGTGTCGGTGCGCTGGCATCTGCCTCGGCGCTCACTATATAGCGGGTCACCCAGCATAGAGTTAAGAAGGTAACAAACCAAAGGGCATTCGCGGGAATTTGCAGGTTGCCGTCTGTCACACCGTGAATCAGTAGGCTCACAATACCCATAATTAAGCCCAAGCTGAGCGCGGGCAGAGTTTGCCCGCGTCGTCGCCGAATAGCCATAAGTCCGTGGTAAGTGCTTAATAAAACCGCTCCGGCTAACAAACTAAACCCCACAGCACCATATTCGGCGCCTATTTCTAAATAGTCGTTGTGTGCATAGAGGAACGGCAGTGTGTCAACACTCCGGTACGGCGCCGAACCACGCCGGTCACCAAAGTTGTAAACATAGGGAAATGTGCCTGCGCCGGTGCCGGTAACAAAGTTGTCCTGCCACATGCGCCAGGTGTCTTCGGCCGCAACAATACGTCCCCGATCTCGGCCAGGAAGTGCGGCGCCTGTTGACGATGTGACATTGACCGTCGCCGTTTGTTCGAACCGATCCATGAGTTTGTCGAGACCAAAGTAGTCGGCGACAATGACGACATCAATGAGCACAAAGCTGACAAAGAGCACCAGCGCTTTGCGATTGAGGTGCTGGCGTATGAGAAACCATAGCGCACCACCCGCAATCAATGCCGCGAAAAAAGCAACGTTACCGGTGCGCGAGCGGGTCATAACCAGCACCACCACTAACAAGACCATCCACAGCCGGGTGCGCAGCACGGGACTCGTCAGCAGTCTTACTAGCCGTCGTAGCCGTTCAGTCCAGTGGCTGCTCAGGGGGTTGTTGCTCACGCTAGTCAGTACTAAGCCCACCCCCAATCCCAGCGTGAGCTCCATGAAGCCCGCTAAATGATTGGGATTAACAAACGTCCCTGTCGCGCGATCACCTCGAAACACCTTGTCGAGTAGGCTGATCTGCTCCACGCCACTCAGTAACGCCAGTCCTGCAAACAGAGCTTGCAGCACGCCAATAACAAATAGCGCCCCGACAAAAAAGCGCAAATGATCGCGTGTTTCAAGCAGGGCAAGCACCGAAAACGCTGCAGCGCTGAGCCCACAGCCTAAATGCAATGCAGCCCGGGTAGGCGGGTGATACAAGCTGACCTGGGTCGCGAGTTGAATGTCGACCCACACCTGTACAGCCACCAACAAAGCGAGCAAGGGCCACGCCTTTTTGAGTGCGGTTGTGGGAGCAATGGTTTTGGTTAGGAGACACAAGAGCGTGCAGGCAGCGTGGGCCAGCAATAGATTCGCTAGCAGCGATAATGACCAGTCGCGGTTGCTGCCTAGGGGTAGTGGCGCCCACGCATAAATGGCCACTAACGTAATCAGGAGCACGCTGCGGGTAGGCGTAGAGAGATGCGCGGGCATAGCTATTGTATAGATGATCTCAGGCCAATAAAAAAGCCCCGAATGATCGGGGCCTGTTGTCGACTACCTTCATCACTAAGAACAAGAAGTGCCGTCACAGTCGGGGAGCTCTGGCACATCTTCAGGGGGGATCTGCCCTTCAGGGTTACCACCCGCGGGTGGTGGGACTGGCGCGGGCGGTGGGGCACTAGGCGGCGCAGACGCGGGGGCATCGGCTCCGGGGCCACTGCTGTCAGGGTTGCTAGTGTCAGTCGTGCCACTGCTGTCAGAATCTGCGCTGGCATCGCTCGCTGACTCTGACGATGTCTCTGACGATGTCTCTGACGATGTCTCGGCTACGCCCTCGTCCGCCGCCTCGTCGGCCGGTTCATCGCCAGCGCTCTCTGACCCCGATGCGCCACCGGATTCGGCGCTATCGCTACTAGCGGCAATATCGGCGTTGGCGAGTTCAGCCACGGCCGCGTCTTGTTGCTCTGGGGGCAGCGCACTCACTACCGCTTGCGCTGCTTCTGCCACCGTCACGTTATTGACGGTCGCCAGCGCCTGGCTCACCGCCACAACATCGGCACCTGCCTGTGCTAAGGCGGCGGCCGCCTGCTGTGCGGCCTCGGCTTTTTGTTCGCTGGTCGCTTCAGAACCTAATGCATCCACTGCCGCTTGAATCTGTGCCGTGATGGCCGCGGCAGTTAATGACTCGGTTTGTGAAACGGCCAATGGGGCCTGGAACGCCATGGGCAGTACGACAGCCCAGGTCATTAGTATAAATAGGGCGCTTAACCTACTTCTTCGCACTGTATTGGTAAGCATGATGCCTCCTCGGCTATCTATAACGGCTGGCCCGTTACTACTGACGACTCTCTCCGAAGCGGGTATCGGAGAGAGTGGCGATAGTCTTCCTACTAACCCTGGCTCTGCTATCTGGGCGACCATGGGGTAGCGGTTGGCGTCGCATTGTTTTTTGGGGTGGTGCTGTTTTTTGGGGTGGTGCTGTTTTTTGGGGTGGTGCTTGCCCCGTTAATTTCCAGAAATAGTAGCAGTTTTTCTTTTAATGATCCCATTTTTTCATTATGGTTCGCTCTGGGCGAGTGTGTTTCGGCTTTTGTCCGCTTTTGTCCGCTTCTGTCTTGGCAGGTATTGGGTCAAACGACTAGGCCATTGCTCAGCCCCCTCGGTGGCGGTACTCACTAATAAGGCGTAGTAATAAAATGCACTTCGAGGATTGCAATTCGAGGATATTATGGCTGTAGACCGACAACTGGGCCCCGGTCTTGGGCGGCGCGTTTTGGGGCTGGCCCTAGTCTTGGCGCTGCAGGCCTCTGCCTCAGCGGTGCTGGCAGCGGGCACTCCGGGCACAGTAGCTGCGGGCCCCTTTGAAGTCACCCCGACATTGGGCGTTGAAGCCAAGCATCGGAGTAACATTTATCGTCGCCCCACCGATGAAACAAGCGCGACGCTATATCGCTTGACGCCGGCCATTGAGTTTTTGGCTCAGGAGCGTCGCAATACCTATGGCTTTAGCTACTCTGGTGATTACAATTATTACCGAGACAACCCGCCGGGTGAAACCAACGACTACCGGGATCATCGGCTCGACGCACAAGCGCATATAGAGCCCACAGCTCGCTGGGCTATTGATATTGACGCCGGCTGGGCAGATATTCACGAAGATCGCGGAACGGGTCTGTCGGAAGGGGCCATCGGTCAGGGTATTAATGAGCCCGTGACCTACGAGCAAGTCACGGCGGGCGCCATGCTGACCTACGGCGCCAAGGGCGCTAGCCGCATACAGGGCTCAGCGCGCTTGCTCGACAAGGAGTACCAAAACTTTCGGACTTCCACTCAGTCTCGCGACTACGATCAACGCCAGTTGGGGCTTAATTTTTTCTACCCCATAGCACCCAAAACCGACTTGACGATTCAATACGAGGGTAGCGATTTTGATTACCCCTTCGCCGCGGGTACGCTGGCCTCTTTCAACAGCACAGAAGATATCATCACTGCTGGTGCCGAATGGGAGGCCAGTGCAGGGCTGACCAGCTCCGCACGCCTGGGTTGGTTTACTAAAGACTTCGACGACAGCGGTCGAGGAGATTCGAACGGCTTGGCTTGGATGGTCGACGTACAACTGCAGCCTCGTGAGCGGACGCAGGTGTATATTCGAGGAGCGCGGACGCCCACTGAGACGACCTTGGTGGGAAATTTTATTGATCGGCGCCAAGTGAGTCTTGATGTCACCCAAGATGTGGGCGGCTTCACGTCGCTTAACCTGCGCGGATCTGTGGGCAAAGATACCTACGAAGGCTCAGGCGGTGATCGAGAGGATGACCTCATCAACGCCGGCGTGCGGGTAAACTATACCTACTGGCGCCGGGTGCCTGTGTATCTCGAATACAACTACGAAGACAAAGATTCGAGCCAAGGGGGTCTCAGTTACACCGATAACAGCATAGCAATCGGGTTCGTCTTGGGGCTGTAATGGGTCGGTAGGGCTAGTGAGGCTTGCTTTTTATTCTTTGCGTAGCCTCTTTATCACCTTAGTTTTGGGCTACCTTCGTGGTAGCCTTTGTCTTTTAGAATACAGGGTGGTACGCCAATGAGATGCGCGCGCGGTGTCATGTGGGCCATAGTAGTGACAGTGACGTTCGCAGCACTACCGGTGTTTGCCCAGCCAGCGACCACTAACTACACCTTAAATACCGGTGACCGTATTGCCATTGAGGTCTTCGACGAGCCCGAGCTCAGTGTTTCTGCGCTGGTTGACGACTCGGGCGCGTTATCTTACCCCTTGCTAGGCGCGGTACAGGTCGCAGGGCTGACGGTGAGGCAGCTCGAGTCAAGCATTACCGAGGGACTGCGCGGCCGGTTTCTTATTAATCCTCGTGTCAGCGTGGCCATGGTGGAATACCGGCCATTTTTCGTTCGTGGCGAGGTGGAGAAGCCCGGGAACTATGCCTTTACGCCAGGTCTAACGGTGGAAAAATCCGTATCCATTGCCGGTGGATTTACCGACCGGGCGTCGCCCACGAAATTTTTTATCACCTCGGACATCGACGGCAAGCGACGCAGTGCGGCCATGGGTGATCGCGTCGCGCCCGGGGACATTATTGAAATTGAAGAGAGTTTCTTTTAACCATGGCCAACTCCACCCCTGACGACCAAGCCCCTCGCGCGCAGCAGCCAGGCAACCCTACGTCCGGGCCAAAAAGGGCGTCGGGGGGATCTGCGGGAGGGTATCCTGGGGCTTATCCCACCGGTAATGCGGGCAGTTACCCGGGCACGTATCCGGGCGCGTATTCGGGACGCTACCCCAGTGGCGAACGCGGCGACGATGACGACGTTATTGATCTTCTTCAGCTCGCTTATACCTTACTGCGGCACTGGCGCTCTATTGTTGGCTTAGGGGTCGTAGTGAGCATGTTGGCGACGTTTTACGCGCTGTCGGCCACCCCCATTTTTTCCGCCAGCGCCACGGTCATGATCGACTCCCAGAAAGCCAACACGGTGTCCATTGACGAAGTCTACGGCTTGCCCACGGGCAGCCGCGAGTACCTGTCGACGCAGTTTGAGGTAATCAAGAGTCGCGACATTGCCGTGCGCGCGGTGGAAAAGCTAAACCTCGTGAACCACCCCTTGTATCGCTATCGCGAGCCTGAACCGTCATGGCTCGGCGAGCAATGGTCGGCTTTGCGTCAATTCCTCGTTGAGCTCATTACCTTCCGCGGTGAGGCGCCGGTAGCTTCCCCCGATGCCAGCAGGAGCCAACAAGATCTGCATCTAGCGAGCGTGGCCGGACGGTTTATGGCTGCATTAACCATTACGCCCATCCGAAATACCAGCCTGATTACCATTGCCTTCGAGTCTCCCGATCCGGCGCTGGCCGGGCAGGTACCCAACGTCATGGCAACGGTCTATGTCGAGAGCCAGCTCGATGCCGAACTCGATTCAACCCGTGCCGCAGGCTCGTGGTTGTCTAGCCGCGTGGGTGAGCTGTACTCGACCCTGTCGGCCTCGCAAGAAGCGTTGCAGGCGTTTCGTGACCAGGAAAATTTGATCGACATTCAGGGCATTGAAACCTTGGGCGTACAAGAGTTACAGGAGTTAACCAGCCGGCTAGGGGAGGCGCGCCGGGCACGGGCACTAGCCGAAACCGTTTACCAAGAGGTGCAGTTAACGGACACCCGTAACACGGCCGAGTTAATGCAATCGCCGGTGGTGTTGAAACACCCCCTCGTTCAAGGGCCCGCGACCGCTGAGTCCGACGCTGCCCAAGCCGTGGAGCGCCTAGCGAAACGCTACGGGCCCGAACACCCTAAAATGATTCAGGCGAAAACCTCCCTTGACGGTGCACGTTTGGCGTTGCGCGCCCGGGTCGAGCAGGTCATCGCGGGCATTGCGTCCGAGTACCGTATTGCCAAGGCCAACGAAGCGAGTCTTTTGACGCAAATGGCGAGCGTCAAAAGCGAGGTATCAACGCTCAATCGTCAGCAGTTTCGTCTCCAAGAGCTAGAGCGCAAAGTTGACGCTGACCAGCGCCTGTACGAAATGTTCTTCAATCGCGTGCGCGAAACCTCCGAGGTCATGGGTTTCCAAGACGCACCGGCGCGTATTGTGGAGCACGCGGTTGTACCCCAGGCTCCCGTCAAGCCGCGTAAAGGTTTCATCGTTGGGCTGGCGGCGCTGCTTGCGCTCCTTGCAGGCGCCGCGCTGGCCCTCCTTGCCGAGGCAATGAACCGCAATATTCGCAGTCCCGAGGATGTCTTTACCCAATTGCAGGAGTCGCTCTTGGCGGTTGTGCCCCTGCATACCCTGACCCGGGACGAACGCACGCGTCCGTATTTTGGGTTTATTAAAGCGCCCAACTCTGTGTACGCCGAGGCCTTTAGAACTCTGCGTACCGGCTTGTTGCTCGGTCGCGAAGACGACGGTTGCCAAGTCATTATGGTGACTTCGGCAGGGCCGGGTGAAGGCAAAACATCGACAAGCATTAATTTAGGCTATGCGTTATCGGCCATGGGGCGCACGCTGCTCATTGAGGCGGACTTACGCAAGCCCTCTCTCCACCGGCACCCCGAAATAAAACAGACCGCCCGCGTCGGTTTGGGCGAACTCCTGACGGGCGAAGCGCAACTGGCTGACGCACTGCTGATCTGGGAAGCTAACGTGCACGTGCTGTTCGCAGGTAAACCGAAAACACGTAATTCGCTCGAACTACTGTCCAGCAAGGCGTTTAGCGACTTACTGGGCCATGTGCGCGAGCATTATGACTACGTGATTATCGATTCTCCGCCTCTCGGCTTGGTCACCGACGCGCTGGTCCTTGCTCGACATGCTGACAGTGTCGTCATGGTCGTCAGGTCTGGAACGTCGGTCGCAGGCGCGGCAGGCGCATTAGACCGGCTTCGCCAAGGGGGCTTCAACCTTGCCGGCGTGGTGTTGAACATGCTCGACAGCAGCGCCACGGGCTACAATGGCTCACGGTATGGTGCTGGCTACGGCTACGGCTACGGCTACGGCTATGGGCATGGCAGCCAAGCGGCTTACGGCGCTGAAGATGCCGACAACGCCTGATTCGGTTGACGAGTGCCAGCACCTAGCAACCTAGCACCTAACACCTAACACCTAGCACCCAGCGGCCGCACCGAGCGGCCTAGGGGTTTACTGGATAGCATGTATGGCACCTTCAATTCCGTCTCGCAGTGTGCACGTCGCCGTGGGTATCCTCGTCGATGCTGCTGGTCGCATTCTCATTACCCGTCGGGCCGCCCATGCCCATCAGGGCGGGCTATGGGAGTTCCCTGGGGGCAAGGTCGAAGCGACTGAATCCGTTTATGATGCGCTGGCCCGTGAGCTACGCGAAGAGCTGGGTACTGACATTCAGCGCTCGGAGCCTTTTATGACCATTAGCCATGACTACGGCGACAAGCAGGTGCTTCTGGACATACATACGGTGCCAGAGTGGCAAGGCGAGCCCCGAGGGGTAGAGGGTCAGCCCCTCGCATGGGTGACAACAGACGCCTTAAGTGACTATGCGTTTCCCGAAGCCAATCAAGGGATTGTCGACAAGCTCCAATCAGCGCCGTAATGGCGGCAAGCTAACGAGGGTCTATGCCATGAATTGCCCGATTTCTCCGTCTCAGAAGCCATGTTAACGCAACGTATTTTTTATGAATGAGACAACACCAAGAACAGAACTGCCGACAAACAGACATAAGACTCACCGGTTAATGCCAACGCCACTGGTTTCAAATACCGTCATGAGAGGATAAGCAGCATAGGCCCCAACAAAGTAAAGCAAGGGATTCACAGTCAGTCGCTTTTTTATGGCTTAAATAGTTGATAAATAATAATAGGAATAATCACAAGCATGATTTCCCAGGTATCCCACAGGCGCTCTAGCGCTTCAATAAAATGCATCTTGCTCTTTTCTTGAGTAACTTCTTACCAAAGAGAATCCAGCAAAAAAAGACCAGCCAAAAAATCGGAAAGGCCATGGATTCCTGCACGCCGACGACACTCAATATAGCCTCAATACCCAACAGTACCCCCATGAGCACTACGATAACGGCTAGGTACTGTGCATTTAAAGACTTCCTCATCGCCTCATACTACCTAACAATGACAGGGTGAGTCCAAACGGCTGCTTAGCACCCATACCAATGCAGTGACAACAGCTGCAACAGCGCACAGATCCTTATGGTGGCGGACGGTCGTGCCATCAACGGTGACTGCTTAAAGAGCAGCCACAGGTCATGGCATAGGCCGAGCTGCGTTCACCTGAGTACGGCACAGCGACGCGCATCCGACCTGTCGCGGGTAAACCACTGCGCGACCCAACGGCTTCCGGTCATGGTGAAAGTCCCAGTTCAGCGGCGTATTCCTCACGCATAATAAATTTCTGTAACTTGCCGGTGACAGTCATCGGGAACTCGTTGACCAGCTTAATGTGTTTGGGCACCTTAAAATGTGTGATCTGACCGACACAGTATTGTTGTAGCTCTTCGCTGGTAATGGACTCGCCTTCTTTCAGTTGAATCCATGCGGCCACTTGTTCACCGTACTTTTCGTCAGGAATACCAAACACCTGAACTTCTTGAACTGACGGATGGCTATAAAAAAATTCTTCGACCTCTCTCGGATAGATGTTCTCACCGCCGCGGATAATCATGTCTTTTATTCGGCCGGTAATTTTGATGAAGCCCTCCGCGTCCATTTCACCGAGATCACCAGAATGCAGCCAGCCCTCTGAATCGATCGTGTCCGCAGTGCGTTCGGCGTCCTCCCAGTAGCCCTGCATCACGCCGTATCCGCGCGAACACACCTCACCTGTTTCCCCCGTGGCTGCGGTTGTTCCATCCTCACGGATAATCTTCAATTCCCAGTTAGTGTGTGGTCGGCCAACAGTAGTGACGCGCCGCTCAAAGGAATCCTCAATAGCGGTCATTGCATTAATGGGGCTGCATTCGGTCTGCCCATAGGCGATCACAATTTCGGCGAGATCCATCTCACCAATGAGGCGTTTCATGAGCTCAATAGGGCAGGTGGAACCGGCGATAATGCCGGTTCGAAGCGAGCTCACATCAAAGTCAGCAAAGCCCGGAAGATCGAGCTCAGCTAGAAACATGGTGGGTACGCCGTGTAGCGCCGTACATTTTTCGTCCTGCACGGCCTGCAGTACGGGTCCAGGGTCGAATGCTTCGCAGGGTAGCACCATGGTGGCGCCATGGGCGACACAAGCCAGCGTTCCCAACACCATGCCGAAGCAATGGTACATAGGCACGGGGATGCATAAAATATCGGCGGCGCTGAGATGCATGCTGAGCCCAGAGTAATAGGCATTGTTTAAAATATTGGTGTGCGACAGAGTGGCGCCTTTCGGTGTGCCCGTTGTGCCACTGGTGAATTGGATATTGATAGCATCGGCGGCATTAAGCGTCCCTGAGCACCCGAGCAACTGTTGGTACTCTGCTTCTCCCCCCATCTCGCAGACCTTGTCAAAGTTCAACATGCCCGGCGACGCGGCGTCCCCCATGCGAATGACAATGGTGAGATGCGGCAGTTTGGCTGATGCGAGCGCCCCCGGTGGGCTAACCTCTAGTTCGGGGGCGAGTGCCTGCAGCATTGTCAGGTAGTGGCTGGTTTTGAAAGCTTCAGCGGTAATAATCGCTTTGCAGCTGACCTTGTTTAACGCGTACTCAAGCTCATACAGGCGATAGGCGGGGTTGATGCATACCATGATGGCGCCCATTTTTGCTGTGGCAAATTGAGTGAGTACCCACTCATAACGATTGGGCGACCAGATGCCAACACGGTCGCCTTTTCCAATCCCTAGGGCTAACAACCCGGTCGCTAATTTATCCACTTCGGCGACAAACTCACCGTAGCTCCACCGGATGTTCTGGTGAGGCACGACTAAGGCAATGTGTTCGGGGTCTCTTGCCGCGACAGTGTCAAGATGCTGTCCGATGGTGGTATCGATTTGTTCACGGGTATCGCCCACGGAGTACGCTTTAGAAAGAGTCATTGCGAATGCCTTTTATTATGTGGAACATTGTCAAGGGTTTGCGCCAAATGCCATCCCCAACATACCTGAGCCGAGGGGTCTCAGTAAGAAAAGACCGTGATCGAGGGTCAATACAGCTAGCTACTCTACTGCGTCTCCTCCCCATAGTTAACGATGACCTCTGAGGTAGAAATAACATCGTCAGTCGATATTGCCGATCACGTGAAATGATAGGTAACGCGACCTTTTATGTCACGCCGTTCGACTTTGGCGATCGACAGGATGAACACGATGCCCTCCTTCGCTTTTATGGGGCGAAATCTTAACAGTGACCATGGTTAGGCCCCATGTCATTATGTGTAAACTTTGGGTCATTCGGGCTTCTTCGCTGCACATCGACCGGTTACACGGGCAGCTAAGCTACAGGCACTCACAGGCGGTCGGTGTTGTTGGGCTTTAGCGTGACTCTGCAGAAATCCGGCAGGTCAAATCACCCCCAGTTAAGTGCTTAACGCGAGTTGATCTGTAGTATTGCACCAAGACTCAGTTGTCTACCCTCGCGCACAAAGCCCAGCTTTTGCTCATAATAAATGTCTTCTATGTTCGCGCAATTCGCATACACCGTTAGCGCATCGCTCACCCGCCAAGAGACTTTCGCCGACAACACAACATAGCGGTCAAGCTCGGTATAAATACCCGTCTTGGTAACATCGTGAAGTTGATCAACGTACTCACCCCGTAGACCTACATCGAATTCGCCAAGCTCCATACGCGCATCTAAAAAACCGGACCGTTTTGGTCGGCTGCGTATCTGGCGTTTGACCCCGGCAGGGGTCGTTTCCTCTGCATCCACCCATGCGCCACCAACGCTCAAAGACAGGTGGGAAGTAACGCGAAAATCGCCGGCTAACTCCAGTCCTTTGATCACGGTGTTATCCAAGTTCTCGAATGGGAGTCGGCGAGCAGGTTTCTCAATTAATCCGTCAATGTCATTGTGGAAAATAGACGCACTTAGCCGGTGGCCACTGTCAAGGCTTGTCGTAACGGTCAGCTCTGCGTTATTGGACTCAAGCTCCCGGAGCAGGGGATTGCCAAAGCGCCGCTCATAAAGTTCACCAAGTTTTGGTAAGCGTGTGCGCTGTGCATAGCTGCCGCTGATAGTCGTCATGGGTGACAGCTGATACTCGGCAGCGATTTGTGGGTTAAACGCCCTAACGCGCGTTCCATTGCCACCCTCGAAGTGCGTGGCAATGAAGCCAGCTCGCCAAGCGAGTGGACTGCGGTCACTCGCGCGGCTGTACTCCGACGCGAAGGTGTAGGTGTCTACTGACTCCGAAGTAGAATTTAGGAAGGTGTTGTCAGCGCTAAATTGCTCACGCCCATAAGATGCCGCAAGCATGACTTCATCAAGACCAGCCAATGCAAAGCGGCCATAGGCTCTTATACCGAAAGCATCGTCACTGCCCTTGTCCACTTCATCGACTGTCCCGTAGCTACCATCGGTATAACTGGCGAGTTCAAAATCATATCGAGTGTAATAGCCTTTTAAGGCAGCTCTGTCCCCGACCCGTTGTGAGAAGATAAACGACTGCCGATCCGACCGGTTCAAGCGCTCGAATTTAGGTGCGTCGGGACCCAAGCCCGGAGGCAAGCCTTTGGAGGCTGAGACCCTCATATAAGTGAGCGCCGTTTCTCCTATACTGACTCGGTTAGAAACCGCTCGAATGAGGATATCGTCGCGCGTGAAATCGGCATTATTGCGACTCGATCCCATCTGATAAGGCTGAGTGGGATAGCGACTAGGCATAAGATAGCCATCGCTAGTCGAATGGCCCGCGCTCATCAGAACTGAACCTAACGATGACGTGAAGCTTGTATCGCCACGAACAACGCGCGTTTGTCCTTGTGCAATTTCGGCCCGCAGCAGCGTTGGGGTGCCCTCAGGCGACAAGGGAATGACATCGACCACGCCGCCAACACCGTTTGCACCATAAATAACCGACGGTGCCGCTTTGGAGACTTGAATTCGCTGCACAGGCCCACTAGTGAGCTCATTAAGGTCAATGGTTCCATCGTAAGCGGATGCCATCGGAACGCCATCGTACAGAACAAGCACGTCACGATCGCGAAACCCCCGAATCCAGACGCGCGCCTCCGCTGAGGAGGCGCCATATTGGATATTGACCCCTGGCTGATAGCGTAAGGCGTCAGCCACCGTAATAGCATTGAACGCCGCAAGATCCGTTTGGTCTACAACCCACTTGTCTGTACCCCGGACGGGTGTTGTAGGCGCCTCGGCGAGAACAACAATTTCGGGTAGAAAATACAGCGCTGACTCATGATCTGAAGCCCCAGAACACCATGTCGAATAGCTCAAACTGGACAAGCCCAAAATCGCACTGGCCAGCAGATCACCGAATCGCCTTATCTGATGCATGGGCTCAATCCACGCCAGCCACGTGGCGTCGCCGAACCGCCATAAACAGAGCACGGGAGTGGCCAGAGCGTGTTGTTATCGACGCCGATGAAGGGCCTCTCTCAAGGCATGCATCGTAATGCACCTGCGTTGTGCTGAAGCCTGCTGTACTGAGCAAAGATTTCACTGAAGCTTCCGTCAATGCCGGAGATTGACGCCAAGTGGCCTGCCAAAATCGCTGCGCCGTGGTCAAAATGTCGTTCGTGCGCTGTTCCGAGACGTCTCGGGAGCGCAAGCCATTGAGTAACGTAGCTAACGCAGAATCAACATCCCGGGGGCGATTTCTATCTAACCAGGCTACGTCGCTAGCGCATAAGGTTTGCACGAGTAACAGTGTCGATCCTCGGGCAGACAATGACGCCCAATTAGCGCAAACGGCTTGCCTAAACTCACCCGGTATGAGCCCTAAAATATTATGGGCGATGACTAAATCATAAGTCGTTGGCGACGGGAGAGACAACTGTGCGGCATCAGAAAAATCGCCCTGAATGATATTGACCTTGCTCCCGCGACGGGCGGCGTGCAAACGCAATACTTCGCAAGCGCTGGCACAACGCTCAATGACATCGACCATGGGTGCGCAATCCATCGCCTCGCCTACTTCAAGAATGAGTTTCAATACCGCCGTGTCTGCCGCACCACAAAGCAGAATACGCCCATTCCCGCTGCTCAAGGACCTTACCCCCTGAACAATAGTGTCTTCACCAAATAGGGGTTTGGCGGGCAATAACAGCCGTAACAAACCCCACACTCGGTGATAATCTAGGCAGCCATGCTCAGCTAAACAATGAACAGGAGCCAGCTCCCATGCTGCAAACGCGTCTGCTTCGTCAATCATAGTTGGTTAAACTCTTCGGATATTGACTGAACCCTAGGGCGTATGAACCTAAGCATGCACTAAAACAGCGACTCGAACCACTGGCCTGCTAACCCTATATTGAGCATGGGGTCATACATAATTACTTCAGTTTGCCCCAATAGCAAAGCCATCAAAGCCGCTGAGACAAACACTTTAACGAGGCTTGCCCTACTGCTGGTCGCAGAAGTGTGACGAGGCTCGGTTAGTAACAGCCAGCCGCTAAACATCGCCGCCAATGCCACATTAAGACCGACAACAGGTTGCAACGCAATGACACCAAGGAGCGTGCACAACAATCGCAAGGCCCCGCTTTTCGTCAATGCGATTGCTGAAGCGGGCAAGCTACTTTTCGCCCTGACCGTACGCCGTTTTAGGCATAAATGCTTCGCGCGAAGCATAACCCAGGTTCCCTGTGCTAACGCCAGTGATGCAACTATGCCGAAGTACAGAGCGTCCAAACCCATCTGCACACTTTGAACCACAGCAAAACCACCGGTGGCCGATAACATGGAACCAATACAGAACAAAGCGGGTGCTTCAGAGGGCTCATTTTGTTGGTCAGGTTGTTGAGCTATCGACAGCCGGGGGCGTTTAAGGCTTCGATAGCAATACGCAAGAATAATGGTCACAACACACGCTAAGGCAAATAGCATGAGCAGCTGCGAGCCAATGCGCCCTGCGCTTATCAACTGCGTGGTGATAACGGTGTTACGTTCTAACATGCCCCCAAGAATAAAGGCGACGACAAAGGGTACTACGGGGATTTTTGCGCGCTGACATAGAAACCCAACAATAAAGAACCCCAACAGCTGAACCATTCCTTGGAGGCCGCCAGCATAAGCACTCACACAGACCATCACAATGACGAGCGTCCAGGGGAGCATGCGCTGCAGCGGAATGTGGCGGATCCGGGCAAGCCCCGGGGCAAGTAAAACGCCAACGCACGAAGTCAGCAGGTTCGAGCCCACCAAAGCAAAAACCAGTAAATAGGTCATATTAAGATGCCGGGTGAGCATGTCCATGCCAGGCTGCAAACCGTGCAATGCTAGTGCCGCGAGGAGAATAACGCAGGATTCGCTGCCGGGAATCCCCAAACTAAGCGTGGGTATCAACACGCCACCATCTTTGGCATCGATAGCCGATTCCGGTGCAATCAGCCCTCGGACTTGGCCCTTACCAAAGGCAGGTGTGCCCCCTTTCTTGTTGGCGGCCAAACCATAGGCTGCATAGCCCGCTACTGGCCCACCCAAACCGGGAATGGCTCCAACAATCGTTCCTACTAGGGCGCTTTTAAACACTAACGGAAGGTGACGCAAGGGCATCACAAGCCCCGCTACTACAGAGTCGTCGGGGCGAGGGACGGCGGAAACCGTTTCATTAAAATGGACGGGTCGCAGCCATTTCACCAATTCGGGTAGCGTAAATATACCCAGCATGAGCGGTAAAATAGCGAAGCCGTCGTACAAAAACCCCAAGCCAAATGTCAAACGCGGCAGCCCGTTAATCATATCGGCACCTACGGTCGCCGCTAACAACCCCGCCAAAAGTGACGTGAGTGAGGCAAACAACGAGGGGGAGGGCAGTAGAAGGATCAACATTAGCCCAAGCAATATAAGGATAGTCAGTTCGAAAGAACCGACTAGGGAGATGAGTACCGAAAGCCAAGGTAAACTGAGCAGCATAAAAACAACACCGATCAGAGAGCCGATAGCAGATGACGCAGCCGCTATGCTGATAGCCATTTTAGGGCGCCCTTGCGCGGCTATCGGATAACCGTCGAGTAGAGCCACGCTAGACGATGCACTACCTGGCACATTAAAGAGGATGGCGGTAACAGACCCCATAAAGGTAGCGCCTCCGGTAATGGCGCCAAACAAAATCAAGGCATGCTCCGTTGACCAGGTTGCCGAAATAGCGAGAGCCAGCGACGCAAATCCAATGCTCGACATGCCTGGAATAAAGGAGCTGAACATAACGAGCAGCGTGCCAGTGATGAGAATCAGTAAGCTGTCTCCCTGACCCAGCAGCTGCAACGCTTCAATCATGGTTTATCCGTGTACCAACGAACCTCGAGGGCATGCCACCGCTTCACCACTTCAATGTCTTGCTGCTCTTGAGCCGAGAAATGCTCAATAGCCACCAGCCGTAATTGGTCTACTTGGGCGAGAGGAAAGCCAAAGGTGAGTAACTCGTTTGGCGTCATAACACAAAGACATTGATCCACATCTTGGCGCAGTAGCAGTGCCGAAGCCGCCTGAAAATGGCTGCTAAACCCGCGTGATACTCGACAACCCGCCACCCATAAACCTTCGCGACACGACAAACCCACTCCGCTAACGCGATGATCCGATGGCTGTCGGGCTAATGCCATGAACTGCGAAGCCTGGTCAGGATTCTCTGGAATCAGCAGCACAGTGACGGGCACAGACCAGCCTGTTGGAAAACACAGATTGAGCAACGTTTGATAACGCTGTGGGTTATTTCTTCCGCTCATCTGCGGCCCTAGATTTATCTCGCATACCACTGCCGATGAATCCAACCATGAGATGGCAATGTCTTGGGCGATGATATCGACGCCGGCTATATCTAGACCCAGAGCGTCGGTCGCATCAACCGCTAGCCTTAAGTTATCGGCATGTACCAACCTGGGCTGAGAGAAATCCAGTTCGTGATTGCTCCCACCACTGGAAATATTATCCCGACGCCGTAATCGAATAAACGCCCCTTTTTCTGGCACTGACTCAGAAGAAAGCGCCTGCTCGGACAATAATTCCAACGCCTCGGCATCTAAGCTAATCGTAGATGCGGCAGAAGGGCTGTGTAATGCGCCTTCTTTTCCCGCGCGATCGCTTTGCTTTTCGGCCACCAGCGCCCCAATTGACGATTGTCCATCGCCGTTAACGCCTCCAGGCAAACGCCGCACTACGCGAATGACTTCGCCGTGAACCACCATGAAACGATGAGTCAATCCCGCAATTTGCTCTTCTATTAAAATATTGTCGGAGGCCTGGCTTGCGCTGGCAAAAGCGGCGCGAACTTGTTGTGCTGAGCGCAGGCCGGCGTAGACGCCCTCACCCCTATCTTTATCACTGGGTTTTACGACCACTGGATAGCCTAATTTTTCCGCGAGGCGCACAGCCTGGTCTGCCGACCTAGCATAGTGGTGCGCGGGTGTCGGTAAGCCTACGCTCTTTAGCCAAATGGCGGTTGTTGCTTTATTTGCCGCGACCCTGGCTGCCAAATACGACGTCTCACTGCTGAGCGTACTTTCAAACCGCTTTTGCTTGCTGCCCACGCCCAGTATTAATGTCTGCTTGATATGTCGTGATGGGACACGTAAAACGTACGCAGCCTCGCAGAGATACCGGTAGTTCAACATTTTTTTAAAGGGGTAGGCCGCTTGTAATTGATCCTGCAACGATTGTAAGTTTCCTGCGACGCGCTGAGCAAATGCCGCTTCGTCAGACGCTACTAAGCAGTCAACAAGACTCGTGAGTACAGAGCTGAGTGGCGTCGACATGGCGATTGGCCAGTAGATGTGAGCGTGGCTTCTTCCAGAGGCATCGCTGCACACCCAGCGAAAGTCACGGCGCACTGACCAACCGCTCTCGTATAGAAGCTGACTGACGACAGTCCCAATAAGCGGCCAAATCCTTGAATCATTTTTCGACACGGCAGGGATTGGCTCATTAACGAGGAGCGTATAACAGCGGGTTAGGCGATTTAGCACGACATCAACGTGGTCAAGGTCTAAACAGAAAGCTGCGCTTTGAGAGCTTTGCCCAAGTCCCCTGACGCTGCCCGGGACGTTTCGTGGCGGACCGTCGAGTGTTAACGTCGTGTTGGTCACTTTTCTATCCATAAGTGTTTAGCGCGGTCCCGCGGGGTTAGCTACCATCAAAAGTAGATCCAAAAGGATAGACTGAGCTTGCTCAACAGACGCCGGTGTTAACACAACGCCGAGCGCGAGCATATCACGCTGGAAACGCTTAGATGAAACCACAGAGCCCACTATGGCCCGTAAACAATCCTGTAATGGTCTTGGCATGCCCACATCAACCGCCAACATCATATTTGTATACGCTAGCTGGTTAATCCGTGCCGCCTCATCCCGTTGCGCCTCTGAAACAGGCGCAGCACTGCCGAGTGGTGTCTGCATGCGCTCCATTAGCGTGGGAGCATCAGGGAACTCCCCAGAGCGCGCGTTGCCGAGTATCATCCAGACAGAGGCAAAACTATCGTCACGATCTAGATAGCGTTTCGCGCTCGTCACCGTCGACGTCATGATATCAATCTCTCCACGGGATAACGCAGCCCAGGCGTCGGCGCTACCACGATAGCCTTTGATGGCAACAATATCCTGCATGAGTAATTTTGCTGGACGCACTATTCGCGAATTAGGCTCACTCGATGAGGCCAGAAAACGACCTCCGGTGGACAGGGCTTTAATCGCATCGTGACGCACTATCCATACCGCAGGCTCCCGCGCTAATAACATCAGGGGCGATATTTCTGTCAGCAGCGGTGCCTCAAGGCCAAGCGAAGATGCTGAAAGAAGCATTCGTGGATCAACCATCGCGATGGAAACGCTACCGGTGCCAGATATTTTCAGGGATCGTGCGGCAATGGCTCCCATTGCGCCGGGTACGTTTCGAACCAAAACCCGTAGCCCGACTTCACGGTTTATTTGCTCAGCTAAACCTCGCGCCAAAAGATCCTTTCCTCCGCCCGCAGCGAACGGTACGGTTATGTTGAGGGTGTTGCTGCCAACAACGGTGGGACAATCCAATGGCGGCTTAGCCATAGACTGTGATACTTGATCTGCTAATGGAGCGCTATGGGCATACGCGGTGAGCAGGCAACCAGTAAGCAGGCAACCAGTAAGCAGGCAAACAGTAAGGAGCAGCAGGATTTTGTCTACCAAGACTCGTCGGACCAGCCCCGAGGTCGTCATGTCATTATTCCCCTAGTCGTGTGTTTTTTTTGAATGTTTTGAACTCAACGGGATCATAGCGTGATGCCTCCCTCGCGTGTGGCGTCAGCCACCAGGGTATCTAGGTGGCGACTTTCATCACCAAGGTGACCACAGCAGCTAGGGTCAAAACGAACACAGCCGTGAGTACGACGCCGATGATGATGAAGTGGCTAGCCTTTCCTTTTGCGAAATCTCGCGCGCGCTTCTCTTTCGATTGTACTCCCACCATGGCTGCTAGGGCGCTGCCGAACATCTGCATAATCGTGAGGCTAGCCTGTTCCCCGAGGTTATCGGGTACGGCCGCCGAATCGTCGTGGTTCACAGGGACGGGATTGTTTTGATGAGGCATCAGCAACACCGATAGATTGCCGTTTCAAGAGCGCCCATTATAGGACAGATGGGGTTCCTGCATACGGATCGATTTGAACGTTCGTGAAGGTCTGAAAGCCTCTTGTCGGAGTGTTGCGCTTTTCGGCGGATTATTTGCCGTTAGCTTTCTCAGCTCTTGCGGCCGGAAACCCACCCCGGGGACCGAGTCACTGCGTGAACTGCTTAGACCCAAACATATTCTTATACGTCTCTTCGGTGGGGTTGCCCACCTTCATATCTTCAGCCATGACCGCGATGCCGCGCTGTACGGCCGGTCGTAGGGCCACGGCCTCTGACCAGCGTTTGACGTTGGGGTACTGCGTAATATCAATACGGTGCATGTCCTGTTGCTTGGGCATGGTCCAAGGAAACGTGGCCACGTCAGCAATGGAGTAATCCGAGCCCGCCAAGTATTCCGATGCGGCCAGGCGACGGTCCATAACCCCGTACAGCTGCTTGCAGACATTGTGATAGCGTTCCTTGGCCAGCGGGACGTCCTCCGGACAGTAACCTTGAAAGTAACCATTTTGGCCGAACATGGGACCGACATTGCCCATCTGAAACATTAGCCACTGGATCACGTCGTAGCGTTCCGACACCTCTTGTGGCCATAACTTGCCGGTTTTTTCTGCCAGGTACATCAAAATGGCGCCCGATTCGAACACCGTATAGGGCTCACCGCGCGGGCCTTCAGTATCGACTATGGCGGGTATTCGGTTGTTGGGGCTGATGGCAATAAACGCCGGGTCGAACTGATCGCCTTCCAAAATATTAATGGTGCAGACCTCATACTCGATTTCTACTTCCTCGAGCATGATGGCAGTCTTGTGGCCGTTGGGCGTCGGCCAGTAATAATGCTTAATCATTTTTTAGCACCCTGAGCCGCCAGTACCTCCTGAACATTCTTTTGCAAAAATGCTGCCGAGTCATCGCCCTCAAAGTCGCGATTGTAGTGGCTCAGCACCGAAGGCCGCTGGATAGACTCCTCCCACCAGGCTTTCAGATTAGGGCGCCCATCGAAACAATCGAAATCTGGGTACAGGGGATCCTTGGCGTCGTAAAAGTTCACCCTAAAATCCATGTAACTAATCGCGTGAAGCATTGACGCCTGGCCAATATCGAAGCCGTCGAAACCTCGCTTGCAGGAGGCTTCTAGAGAGTCACAGCCGCGGATAATCTTCGGCCAGATCCATTCGAAAAATTCAATGCGCTGGTTTTCTTCGGGATTCCAACCTTCCATCACCAGCATAACCGTGGTCTCGAACATGGTGTCTGCCAGAGCGAGGCGAGTGATGGCGTCCCAGCGAGCCGGCCCCTTAGCGGGGTACAGATGATTTCCAGACTTACTCATGCTGTCAAGGCATTCAACAACGGCCTGACTGCCGTACACCACCTGGCCGCTATTCAGCGCCAGAGCCGGTACTTTATCCAATGGGGTTAGCGCCGCGATCGAGTAGGCATCGCCCTGGTCTTCGCCCTGGCGGTTTTTAAACGGGTAGGTGGGTACAAAAGTGACGTCATCCCACAGACCCGCTTCATGAATAGTAACGAGAACCTTGTGAATGAACGTATGAAAAGGCGAATAAAATAGTTTCATGGTGCTTAACCTCTGGGAGCTGCGTTTAAACCAGCGCTCAGCATAGCAGTTATCATTGCAGTTGCAGACGTGATCTTTCGTTGCTGGCTCATCCGAGGGTTGTGGCGCCTAGGTGCCATCAAAGACGGGGGCTCTTTTCTCGACAAATGCTGATAATGCTTCAACAGTATCGTTACTGACCAGCATGCATTCCTTCTCTTTTTGAATGCCGTAGTCCAATGTGGCTTCCACTGCATTGCGAAGAAGCCGATTGATGGTCAGCTTGGTCCCCTCGATTGCCATACGTGGTCCGGTGGCCATTCGCGTCGCCATAGTCTGCGCATGCGCCATCAGTAAATCAGCCGGCACGACATCCCGAATTAGGCCGATTTCTTTTGCTGCTGCGGCGGTTAACCAGTCACCGGTAAGTAAAAATGCCTTTGCATTATTGATACCCAGCAGTAATGGCCAGATAGCGGCTCCGCCATCACCTGCAACATACCCAGCTGTTACATGTGTATCTGCAAATACTGCGTTTTCAGATGCGATAACGAAATCACAGAACAACGCTAAAGTGGCGCCAAGACCCATGGCATAGCCGTTCACAGCAGCAATGATTGGCTGAGGAACGTCAAGGATATCCATAATTATCTTGCGTCCCTCCTCGGTCATCGAATCTGTTTGTTCGCGGTTCATATTCAGCCCGTGCTTCAAGTCACCCCCAGCGCAAAAAGCAGAACCGGCTCCTGTTAAGATCACCGCTCTTGTTTTTTTGTCCTGTGCGATGTCGGCGAATACACGCGAGAGTTCTTTGTGAAGATATTGATCCGTTGCATTACGTGCGCCTGGCCTGTTGAGCTTCACGGTCAGGACGCCTTCGCTGCGATCAAACTTTATAAAGTCATAGTTTGAGTAGTTCACGGTTGCTGCACTCCTAAAAATTTAAATGGCTGGCCAAATAATTCCTGACGCATGTGAAGGATTGGGTCGCTAAAAGGGCTGCGTGCCGAACACTGTGAGCACAAAGTAATCGCCTTGAAGCTGCTGTAGGGTAGTAGGCAAAACTACAATCTAGAGCGGCCAATAGCGGACAATAAAATCGCCCAATGTTACCGGCTGATCATGACCTGTCCCAAACCATTCAAAGGTATAATGCACTGCAAAACCCGCTTCACGTAGTGCGACTTTTTGTACAGTAAACCGAAGGGTTAGCTGATCCCCTGCCTTTACCGGACGCAGGATACGGAAGCGATCAGAGCCGAGAAATAGCGCGCGTAAGCCCTGCAGCGCGACGTTTTCAAAATACACTGAGTGTATAAGTGACAGCGTAAACATTCCCGGCGCAATAATAGCGCCAAAATCAGAAGCTGCGCATCGCTCCTCATCAAAATGAAACCAGTCCATCTGGTTTACCGAGCGACAATACTGCTGAATCATTTCTTTTGAAACTGTCAATGCGGGAGAAACAAATAATAGCTTGCCTTCTCTGGCCTGAAAGTCACTCAAACACGTAATAAGAAGTTTTTTATCCATTGCGTAACGTACACCTCGCTGTCTATCGCTATGCTCATGGGTAAAGAGACCAATCCGCTTTAGCTGTGTGCTTACGATGGCCAGCCCTCAGCGACAAGCTGATTGATTACGATAGAGATTATATCGATGACCGTTGCTTGTTACCTATAATCTTCATCGTCGTGTCTCGTTTTTATAGTGTGGATTACACCGCGAGTTGGCGTCTTGTCAAATTAAGTAGATTTGCTGTCAGAACGGTGACCCAGCATGTTCCCGCTTTGATAATACGATGTGCCAGACGAATGGTATGCTTTATTGGTTATTAAGATGGGCGATAGCCATGTTTGATTCTTACCTCTTTCGCGTTTTTATTATTCCTTCCGCAGTGTTTCTATCTGTCGTTTTTGGCGGCTCCTATGGCACCGGCCGTGAAATCATGGAATTTATTAGTCGTCACGGGCCAGTTGGTGGCCTGATCGCCATAGTGGCGGTGGTAGTGACCTACAGTTTTTTGTTGTTTGCCACATTTGAATTGGCGCGTAAGTTCGATCAATTTGAGTACCGCGGCTTCTTTCAGAAATTACTGGGCCGATTCTGGTTTTTGTATGAGATTGTCATTTTATTGGGCATGCTGATTACGCTGGCGGTTTGCACAACTGCATCTGGAGCGATTGCCGACACAAGGTTTGGGCTGCCTGCGTGGGCGGGAAGTCTTGGGCTATTAGCCGTCGTCTTTGTGCTGACCTATCAAGGTAGGGCGCTCGTTGAGAAGACAATGATTGCGGCGGTGCTGGCTTTGGGATTGCTGTTGGTGGCGTTAGTTGTGCAGCTTACCGGTGAGCCAGCGCAGAACATCCAAGCGTCGTTTGCTAGCGAGCCTGTCAATTGGGATGCCTGGCAAGGTGGCGTTCAATACGCCTTGGTCAATGGTGGTTTCATCCCGCTGTTACTGTATTGCGCCAGAGGCATACAAACGCGTATGCAGGCAGGCTTGGCAGCCATGTGCGCGGCGTCAGCGGCGGTTGTGCCCGGATTGATATTCCACACTGCATTCATGAGTCAGTTTCCGGCGATTATTCAGGCAGAGTTACCTGCTTATCACCTCATGGGTACGCTAGGCTCCAGTTTGTTGCTAGATCTGTATGTTGCTGTTTTATTTGTGCTGATTGCACAGACCGGTGTGGGAATGCTGCAGGGGTTTCTCGATAGAGTTGATAGCTGGCACATCACCCGTCGTGGCAAATCCCTGAGTAACATGGGGCACGGTACGGTCGCAGTAGGAATGGTAGTCAGCAGTATGGCGCTAAGCAGTCTAGGTATTATTGCGCTCATTCTCACTGGCTATACGTTTCTAGCCCTAAGTTTTATTCTGGTATTCGCGGTGCCACTGATGACGCGTGGGATCTGGCTGATTTACGCTCGGCCCTAGTAGTTTTAACTATTTCCTAGCGCCGCGATAGATATTTTGACTGCGCGAGCGCCCTTGTTATTGCATGCCGCAATATGGTGAAATCTACTGAGTAGGTAATACAGGCATGATCTGATGCGGGCGGTTGAACATTCTACGATAGGTAGTATTGGTACCGTTATCGCTCAAGCTATCGAGGGCGCGGGCGGGGATTATGTCGCCCTATTTACCGAGGTGGGATTAGACCTCAATACGCTCCGGGATCCCAGCGTTCGAATCTCATCAGATAAGATGTATAGATTGCTGCAGCTCGCTGAAGCGCGTTGCAAAGACCCCTTGTTTGGCCTGCATTTTGCTAAATATCTCCACCCAACTACATTTTACTCGCTGGGCGTCTCGATGTATGCCAGTGAAACGCTGGGAGAGTATCTGAATCGCTACATCAAGCACTATCGCTTAATTACCACCAATAATTTTATATCTGCAACGCTGGCGGAAGGTGTTTTTGAATTAGTGAAGACGGACACGCCAGATGAGAAAATTGGCCCGAGTCAAGTTGATGGTTTCTTGGCAATTACTGTGCAGTCGGTCCGATTGGCGCTTCAGAGTGATTTTTTCCCGCTTAGCATCTCGGTAGCAAGGCCGGGTCCGACAGGTTTTGAGGCGAAGTACGCGGCATTTTTTGGCTGTCCAGTCATATTTGATGCGCCCTTAACCGCGATTCGTATCAACGAGTCGGACCTATCGAAAAAACTGCCCAGTGCCAACCCATATTTGACTCAAATGTACGAACAGTTAACCGTAGATTACCTTGAGAAGATCGACAGGGCAGATTTTCCTGCGCGTGTTTACAAAGAGTTGCTGCGACTTTTGCCCACGGGGGTCTCTTGTAAAGATCAAGTGGCTCAGTCGTTAAACATGAGCACACGTACGCTATATAACAAACTCGAGGCAGCTAACACGACGTTTCGCGAAGTATTGGATGAAACTAGACGAGCGCTTGCGGAAGCATATATGTCAGAGGGCCTGCCAATTTTTGAGATAGCCTATCTTATCGGTTTTTCCGATACGGCAAATTTCTCTCGCGCCTTTAAGAAATGGACAGGTAAATCACCCAGCGAGTTTAGAGATACTGACGCTAGCTGACTTCCCACCTGACTAATTCCTTGCCCGATTTAACATAGAGCCCCCCCTATTGCTGCACTAAAGTGATGGCCTGATATTTATTCGGGTCAATATTTTAGCGCTGTCCGCTGTAGGGAGTCCGGCTTAGACCATGGACTGACTTCTATTGGACTCTACAAAGCTTGAGGTGCGGATCTGAGGGCCATTAAATCTCAGTTTTCTGAGTCAGTCGCAGATTGATGTCGACGTGGAGCGGTGCATTTGGTGAACCGCGACTTGGCCTTTGTTGTAGCGGTGCTGATTGATTTTGGCTTATGAGCATTGGGTTACGCTTTGCGCGTTGTAGATCTGTGGAGTTCATTGTTGCTGCGGAGTTGGCATATCTAGTCAAGGGTAAGTGAGCAGCCATGACGGTTCTAAACAGCCCTATTGTTTCGCGTGTATTAGCGCACAGGGCGCCGAGTAAAAACGATGAAAGTATGGCGTGAAGTGTATCGAGGTGGTGAAGAGAGGGGCTTGCAGTAATCACTGAACTAGAACACGGCAATGGTTAGATACAAAACATACTGTATAGTCGGTATGTATTAATTGGGTATCACGGTAAAGGTGGAAGATATGAACACAGCGCAGAAGATAGAGATCACTCCAGAGCAGGCGGCAGAAGAGGCGCTGCTAGCACGCATTCGAGCGGGAGAGTTGATCGAGGATATGGCTGACCTCACACCTAGGTACAGGGCAATACTCCAGCGCACCTTGGAAATTGCTGCGCAAAGTGAGGTCACCGTATTGACCTGGGCCTATACCGGTTTTCGTGTTGCGCCTGATATCGGCGCAAAAGTGGCTATCTGTGGCACGATTCAAGACGAAGTAGGCCATGCACACCAGCAGGGTATGCTCTACGAGCGCTTTGGCGTTGATATGCAGAAGCTGGCATTTGAAGCTGATCCGAACACCTACTGGTCACTACCCATTATGGAATTTCCAATTCGAAACTACGCAGAGTTCGTGGTTTCACAGGCCTTTCTGGATAGGGCGGGTCGATTTACCACATGGGATCTAGAGCTCAACTGTAGCTTTGCGCCTTATCGCAGAACGTTAAAGAAGGTTAATTTTGAAGAGGCCTTTCATTTTCGTCACGGTGCGTTGTGGACACAGTTCTATTTCAATCAAAACGATGAGACTAAACAGCTGGTAGAAGATGCCGTGCGTTGGATTTTCCCCTGGGGTTATCACTGGTATGGGCGCCCGGATCATCTCAAGGGCCATCCAGATCAACTGACCTATCAGGTCAGGCAGTGGAGTAACGATACGATGCGCGCAAAATGGCTTAAGTCGGCGACCGATTTTGCCGAGCGGGCTGGGTTGGATGTCCCCGCTAGATTTGACGAAGAAACCCAAGCCTATGTCATTGAAGGCATGCCATACCCGATGACATTTGATGCCGAGAAAATGGACTGGGAGTGGGAGGAGACGACCTGGGATCGCGCCATTGATAATTTTAAAAATGGTGGCCCCATGCGGCCTGCCTGCTATGAGCGTCTGCAGAGAGAAGAGTGGGGCAGCAAGTTGTGGTAAATGAGTCGGCCGTTCGGGCCGCACTCGATACCGTGATGGACCCACACATGAACGTGAGCTTGCCCGCTATGGGAATGATCAGACGCGTAGATATTAATGAGAGCGGTGTGGTGGGTCTTGGGCTGGTGTTCCCCTGCGTTGGCTGCCCGGCATGGGATTTGATTCAGTCTGAAGTAAAGCAGGCGGTAGGTGCAGTAGCGGGTGTCACCCGGGTCAAAGTGAAGGTTGAATGGCATCACGAGTGGAATCGCAATGACATCACACCCGATGCACGAATTATTGCCCGTGAACACGGCTACTGTATTTAGGAGACAAAATTATGAGCCTAGTCAAAGCCAAAATACCGCTCCCTGTGACTACTTACGATTATTACGAAGTCTTTGCGCGTGAAAACCGAGATGGACCGTTGGCGCATATCGGCTGCCTTAGCGCGCCAAATCCAGAGCTCGCGCTATCTCATGCACGACTGATGTACTCCGAAAAACCTTGGGTAGAGATGTGCATGGTAAGAAGAGACGACGTGGTTCCGATCATTGCGCCGAACGACATTCTTGGTGCTGCATGAGGAATTCAGTGGACGAAGCGCCGACACCTAGTAACGCTGAAAAACTAGATGCTGGCCCAGAGGAAGCCTTTGGTGATTTATACAACGACCAGGTGGCTTGTCCGTGGTGTGAATCAAAGCGCACCAAGGTGATTAGTCCCTTTGGTGGCACAGTGTCGGAAATATCGATGATTTGTCAGGCATGCCATAGCACGTTTGGATGGATGAAGTGGGAAGGCAAACTGCCCGGTGACAAATAAAAGAACAAGACAAGATTTGAAGATGAGGTTATTCCAATGACGATGAGCGAACAGGCGAAGAAAGAATTTGTGGCGGATATGCTGTGTATTGCCGACACCGATTGGGTACTGGGACACTGGTATATCAAGGTGATGCTGAACGGCCGAAGTTTGACGGACTGTAGTGCATTTGCGGGAATGGCTCAGGATACTTTGGGGCATACTCGAGCGATTTTCCGCTATCTGGAAGACGAGCTTGACCTACCCGAACATCAATTGGAGTTCGGCCGCGACCGAACGCAGTTACATGACATGCAGATGCTGTCGTTACCACCGGAGAATTGGGGTGACTTTTTGGTCTCGACTTTCTTAGCTGAAGTGGCTATTTGGAGTCTCTTGAATACGTTTAAGGAGAGCTCTAGCGCTGAGACAAAAGGCCTAGTGAAGCATCTTGGCAAAGAACTCTACTTTCATCGGATTGGACTGGAGGGTTGGCTAAAAGCTGCGGATCAGGCTGATCACGCAGATATGCGTGAAGCGGTTAAGCGCAGAGCTCCCGCAGTCTTGGCGTGGTTTGATAGTAAAGAGCGCGCCGCTTCTGACCTATTGCTGCAGGACAATGTCCGTTCTAGTTCTGTGTGGGACGCACGCTTGAACTTTATCCAAGATTCCTTTGGCAAGCTCACGGCGGTCTTGGGCATCAGTGATGAAGACCTCACTTCAATTATGAACACTGGTCTTGATGGTGAATGGGACGCTAATCGGCGAAGAACTGTGGGCACGACCATACCCGACACACTTTGGGAATTTATGATTCCTACAGATCCGGACACGATCGCGTTGCGGCGTCCATTGGCAGTAAGCATCGATGACAACCTGGATCTATTTCACCGTCCGGAGTATAGCGACGACGATTAATACCCGCAGACAGGTCATCTAGTTGATTGCAGCTGCAAGGCAGCGTTGGGTTCAAGCATAAATCAGTAAGGGCCAGATATGAGCAAACGAGGATTAGCGATTATTGGCGTTGGAGAAGTACCCACACTCCGCGATCCTGAGCGCACACGTTGGGATATTCTACTGGATGTTTGCATGGAGGCTATCCATGATGCTGGCGTCGATAAAAATCGAATTGGCGCGGTGATATCAAACAATCCGATGGCACAACCTGCCATGCAAAACGATATGTCCTTGGGCAAAATACCAGAAGTCATGGGGCTTGAAGGCTGCAGAGACATTGCCATCTGCAATGCGGGCGGTGCGTCTACGACAAACTGCCTTCGGCTGGCGGAACAGCATATTGAAAGTGGACAGGCAGATTTTGTTTTAGTGCCTCATACGACAGTGCAATCCGATATACCGGCACAAGACCTGATCAATTTTTTTGCTACCGCCCCACTAGATAAGCAGTTTGAGTATCCCTACGGCGTAACCTTTAATGGATCAATGGGACTGATAACACAGCGTTATATGTATGAGACGGGCGCAACGCAGGCGGAAATGGCGGCGATTACTGTTGCGTTGCGTGGTTGGGGCGCGCTTGATCCAATGTCTATTTTCTACGGAAAACCTATTACCCTCGAAGATGTACTCAACTCGCGTGTAATCAGTACGCCTTTGTTAGCTAAGGAGTGCAATCTGCTCGCTGATGGCGGTGGTGCCATGGTGGTGACTTCTCATGAAATTGCGCGGGAGATGAGCGACAAGGCAGTTTACAAGCTCGGCCACGGCACGCGCTTTATGAGTGCAACACCCTTTATGCGCAAAGATATATTTCATCGTAAGGCCTATCGTGAGTCCAGTCAGGATGCATTAGCGCAGGCCGGTTTAAGTATTCATGATATGGACTTGCGTCAGATTTACGGCGCCTATCCTTATACCCAGGCCAGTGCACTGGAGGGGTACGGCGTTTGTGAAGAGGGCGAGGGCGCCAAACTTTGGGCGTCTGGTCGGTGTGGGCCGGGTGGAGATTTACCGTGTACCACAATGGGTGATGCTACGGGTCGAGGCCATACGGGTAGCGGTGTCAGCATGGCGTTTTATATCGATACCGTACGGCAGTTGCGCGGTGAAGCAGGTGAGCGACAGATTGATAACTGTCAGCACGCAATCCTCACGACATCCGGTGGCTCAGTTATGAATACCTGTACTACGGTTTTTGGGAGGCAGGTCCGATGAGCGAATACAACAAACCGTTGCCGGAAATTCAGCCGTATAGCAAAGGTTATTGGGATGGTACAAAACAGCACAAACTGTTGATCCAGCATTGCAACAGTTGCGATAGCAATATTTTTTATCCACGCAGAGATTGCCCCAAGTGCTGGAGTCAGGAATTGGATTGGATAGAAGCCAGTGGCAAGGCTGAGGTTTATACCTACTCAGTAACCTATGAAGGTGTTGAGGAAGCGTTTGTAGATGATCTGCCAATTATTCTTGCTTGGATCGACTTGCCAGAGGGTATTCGTATGCATACCAACCTGGTGGAGTGCGAGCCTGAGGATGTTCATATTGGCATGGCGGTGGAAGTGGTGTTTCGGGATGTGACTGATGATATTACCTTGCCCTATTTTAGGCCGGTGAAAAGGGGTGTCTGAAACCAGCTGGGGTCTGTGGGGTAGTTGGGACGAAACGGCGTCATTATTGGGCAAGCAGGTGGGTCAAGTAACAGGGCCAGATCCTGTGGAGCAAGGCTCCATTCGTCGTTGGCTAGAGCCTAAGGAGTTTGCGGCTGACATCCACACTGACGTCAACGCGGCCTTGGCGGCGGGCTATAATGACATCGTTGCCCCGGCATCCATGGTATTTACCTATGGTATAGCCGCCTACTGGCGGCCAGGTGATAAACCTGCATCTATCGACGACGTACCAACCCAAATACAAATCCCCGTTATTTTTGACGTGCCGGCGCCTTGCGACAAAAGCTTTGCTACGAGTATAGAGGTGGAGTTTTTTGAACCCTTATATCCTGGCGATGTAGTGACCTGTACCAGCAAGTTGGTAGATATTAAGCCTAAGCAGTTAAAGGTAGGCGAGGGTGCATTCCTGCGCCAAGAGGATACCTTCACCAAGCAAACGGGTGAAGTGGTCGCAATATCCTATCTAGATATTTTTCGCTTTGTGGCGACCAAAGTGGCGAGTGATTAATGAGCGCAGCGCACAGTCTTAGTATTGCAGACGTCGTGATAGGCGATGAGCTTCCCTCGATTGAAATTCCTATCACGTTGCAGCGACTAGTTATGGAGGCGGGAGCAAATCGAGATTTTTCTCTCATGCACCATGATGTCGGCGTGGCCCAGACAACGGGAGCGCCGGATGCTTTTGCCAATACCTACTTCTTGATGGGTATGTTCGAGCGCTTGATGCGTGACTGGGCGGGTCCCAAAGCGCGCATACGCAAAATCGGCCCGTTGCGTATGCTGATATTCAATGCGGTGGGTGACACCGTACGATTTAGGGGCGTAGTTGAGTCGCTTGATAACAATACTTGTACAGTAAGTTTGGCCATGTGGGTTGATAGTGAGCGGGGTCAAACGGTTACCGCCAACGCTGTAATTGAATTAGCCGGCTAGTAAACTGAGGCCACGACAGCCCCTTTCCATTTTTCATGCAAAGCGCATAATGTCCTTACGTTGTTAATGATACGGACCCTGCTTGGATGAGCGAATCGGCTGAGAATCCAGCGCTATCAAGTTACATTGGTAGCGCGTTGGGCGTTGCTAAAACGCTGGATTTGTATGGCATTGACGGAACTGCAGCACTTGCCAAGGTGGGCATCGATGTGGATGCGGTGCCTTCATTCGACACACGTATTTGCATGCGTCAATTGCACCGGGCGCTGAATAACTATGTTCCACACGGCGTTGATGCCTTGTTCGGCCTCAATTTTGCTAAAAGTATCAATCCAATTAACTATCATGCCTTTGGCGTCATGCTAACGTCTTCTATGACCCTCCGCGATTTTGGGCAGCGACTACAACGTTACTACGCTTACCTGACGACAGGAGAGCGGGTTGAGTTCAATGACGAGGGTGAATTAATCTACAGGCAAGTTATATCTGCCGAATTTGGGGTTAGCCCGTTTGAGGTTCTCTTACACGACTCAGCATGGGCTGCAACGATGCTCAAGATGATTCGGGCCGTTGTTTCACCGGCGTTTTCTCCTCGCAAAGTGACATTTTCTTTTGCGGCCCCTCAGGGCTATACCGCTGCTTTCGATGAGTACTTTCGCTGTGAGATAGAGTATGACGCCCCCGAGACCACACTGCATTTTGTGACCGAGGATCTCGACCAGTTGTTGCCCGGCGGTAATGCGCAGCTGGCGCGACACAGTGAAAAGTTGGTCTATGATTATTTAAAGACTATTACCACCGAGGTGGATTTGGCCAATGCAGCCCGTATGGCATTATTTGACTTACTCCCCCGTGGTGATTTTTCACAGAATTCTTTAGTTGCTGCACTGTCGATGAGTAGACAAGATTTTGCCAATCAGTTGAAAGCCATTGGCACCAGTTATCAGCAGCTGCTGGCAGATACTCGCCGCGAGCTCGCAGAGGAATACATTGTGAGATCAGACCTGTCGGTGAATGAAATTGCTTATATGTTGGGTTTTTCTGACTGCAGTAATTTTGCGCGCAGTTTTCGGCGTTGGACAGGTCAATGCCCAAGCGACTTTCGCGAAAATCCACACAAAGGTGTCTGACCCTTGATGCCATCTACCAGCGGGCGCAGTAATCAGGAACGACGAGCGCAAAGCACCGAGTTGGTATTGGCTTCTGCGCTGAAGTTGTTTGTCTCTAGGGGTTATCGAGCAACCAGTATCGACAATATTGCTCGTGAGGCGGGTTTAACCAAAGGTGCGATCTATTTCTATTTTAAGGGAAAGTCTGCGCTACTCTTGTCATTGATTGCAGAGTCCTCCGCGTTGCATCAGGCCGCTTTTACGCGCATGCAAGAATCTCGGCTCAACGCCTCTGCGCAATTGGAATTGTTCATTGATTGGGCGGCAGAAGTTGGGGCGCTAAATAATGAATTGTTATTGCTACCCATTCTGATGTCCATGGAAAGTAGTATCGATGATAAAGAGGTTGAAAGTTCTCTTGCGCAGCTTTATGACGTATTTCATGCGGAAATGGAGCGCGTTGTTTGTCAGGGTCGTGAAGAAGGTGTTTTTGTTCAGGATCTATTTCCGAGAGAACAGGCGGCCGTTCTGGTCGCGTTTACCGATGGTATGTTGCTGGAGTGGTTTCGACGAAGCAATCAACTGACGGGTGGGCATCTGATCCAGAGTGCGAAGACACTGCTACTCAGCGGCTTAAGTCGTCGATAGTCCTGAATACGACGAGCCGTTTGGCGCTGGCCGTATAGTCAGCGGTACCGTCGATATTAGGTATGCTCAAGTTTGGCTGTTGTCCTGCCAAAAAATTGACGGTTGAACGTTACGCGCGTACAAGATTTTTTTGCCGAGGCTTCAGGTCTTTATTGATATCGCTTAAATAGCGGCGCATAATTTTTTTAACATCGACCCATCATTTTCCCGGAATAACAAGTCGCTTTCAACGGGGCTAGACCACACTACAATAGACAGTTTTAGATTAGGGAAGTGCCGCTATGTTTATGCTTCAAGTACTCCGTCCCATTATTCTTCTTGTGCTATTTACACAAACGGCTTCGCTTTGGGCGGCCGATCAGTCGGTGCTCTTTCGCAATGTTAATGTCTTCGACGGCGTACACGAACAACTGCGCGGCAACGCCTATGTGTTAGTCACCGGAAATACGATAGCGCAGGTGAGTGACAACAAAATTATTGCGCCCGAGGGGGCCCACATCGTGGAGGGAGAAGGTCGTACTCTGATGCCCGGAATGATTGACGCGCACAGCCATCTGGCGATTACTACATCCTTAAAGGATATTCATGGTTACGTAACCCCCGAGGAAAATGCGATACGTACCACGGTGATAGCTCGGGACTTTTTGTCAGATGGCTTTACAACCGTTCGCGATATGGGTGGTAACACCTTTGCACTGAAGAAGACCATTGATGAAGGACTAATTCCTGGGCCACGTATTTATCCGTCAGGTGCTTTTCTTTCTCAGACATCTGGTCATGGTGATTTTCGCACACCGGCAGAATCTCATCCTAGTACAGGGCACATCGATGCGGGTCACCGACTTGGTATGGGGGTTGTTGCAGACGGTAAGACGGAGGTGTATCGCGCGGTGCGGGAAAACCTGCGTCAAGGCGCAACTCAGATAAAGATGATGGGCAGTGGGGGCGCAGGATCAGATTTTGATCCGATTGACTCGCTGCAGTATCAGCCTGAAGAGCAAATGGCGGCGGTGGCGGCAGCGAAAGACTGGGATACCTATGTGTCGGCACATTTATTAAACGACCCTGCGATTGATCGCGCGCTTGAATCTGGTGTTATGTGTGTGGATCACGGCTTGATGATTCGGGAAGGCTCGGTTAAAAAAATTGTCGAAAAGGGGGCATTCCTGGCCCCCCAGTTCAATGCTTTGTCACCACGTCTACTTGAGTTTCCCGGTCTGGGGCCTGCGAATCTAGAGAAAATAAGAGTCGCTCAGCTGTTGATGGACCCTCTGATTCCACTGATTAAAAAGTATAAGCCTAAAGTGCCATTTGCCGTTGATGCATTTGGCCCGCCGGCGAACCATATTCGTCAGCGCCGCTTCGAGCTGCATTACGTGGCGGAGTTGTTTGGTAACTTCGAGACGTTGCGGCGCGCCACATCGGTGTCTGCTGAACTTGTTGCCTTGTCAGGACGGCGTAATCCCTATGGAAAATTGGGTGTAATTGAAGTGGGCGCGTTAGCAGATATTTTGTTAATTGATGGTAATCCATTAGAGGATATTAGCTTAGTTGGCGCCGACCCACTCTGGTGGGACGCTGGCACAGCAGAGATCAAAACCATGCCGTTCATCATGAAAGATGGCAAGATCTTCCGCAATACGCTCTAGCAATAGCCAATACAGGGGTGTCGCAATCTTGAGAATACCGAAATCGATTAGGCGGTGTAATGACAGATCAAAAGGTAGGAACCAAGCGTCATGTCCCTACATGCAGTCACTGGGGTAACTATAGAGTAGAAACGGACGGCGAAAAGCTATTATCTGTTGAATCCTATGCAGTAGATAAGGAGGTGTCGCCTATTGGGCAGTCGCTGCTTGATGCGCTGGATGACGGCGCTCGAGTACCCTGTCCCATGGTGCGCGCTGGCTATCTGGATAAGGGTCGGGATAGTGATGGTGCAGGTCGCGGATCAGAACCGTTCGTTCCTGTCTCCTGGGAGACAGCGCTAGATCTTGCCGCAGATGCGTTGCGAAACACTTACACCGACTATGGCGCTGACGCAATCTACGGCAGCTCCTATGGGTGGGCGAGCGCTGGGCGGTTTCATCATGCGCAGAGTCAGATACATCGCTTCCTTAAGCTGGCCGGTGGTTACGTCGATTCGGTTAATACCTACTCGAGTGCAGCCGCTGAAGTCATCATGGCGCATATTGTGGGTATGCCATTTCTAAAGCTCGTACGGGAGGCACCCACGCCCTCGGAAATCGCATGTCATTCTAAAACTATGGTGCTTTTTGGCGGCGCAGCCATTAAAAACGCGCAGGTAAATGCAGGGGGTATAGGAAGCCATTCCGCGCGGGAACAGCTGCGCCTACTTAAAAAAGCCGGCGTTCATATTGTCAATGTTAGCCCCGTGCGTGATGACGTACTCGGAGAGCTGGATGCGCACTGGTGGCCATGTCGTCCGGGCTCCGATGTTGCAATTATGCTGGGGATTGCGCACACATTGGTTGGCGAAAATCTGCATGATCAAGACTTTCTAGACAAATACACTGTGGGTTTTGACAAGTTCCTACCCTATCTCCTAGGTACAGACGACGGCCAGCCTAAGGACGCAGACTGGGCATCATCGCTGAGTGAGATTCCGGCGACTGATATACGGGAGCTGGCGCAGCGACTGGGGCGAGAACGCAGTGTCCTTGGCATTAGCTGGTCACTCCAGCGTCAGGTATTTGGTGAGCAGCCATATTGGATGATCACCACGCTGGGCGCCATGCTGGGCCATATGGGCGTACCCGGCGCAGGTATTGGCTACGGGTATGGTTGCATTCACAACATGGGTTTTGGCGGCAGACGCATACCAAACTACAAAATGGGTTCGCTCGGTTTAGAAATTGGTGAGCGCTCTGCGCCGAGCAATGCCTTCATCCCTGTAGCTCGGCATGCAGATATGTTGAACCAAGCGGGCAAAACGTTTCGTTACAATGGGCAGACCCTAATTTATCCCGATATCAAGCTAATTTACTGGGCAGGGGGCAACCCTTTTCATCATCATCAGGATTTACATGCGTTACGAAGAGCATGGAGCAAGCCCGACACTATTATCGTCAATGAGGCTTTTTGGACTGCGTCGGCGCGACATGCAGATATTGTATTTCCCTGTACTACCATGCTCGAGCGCAACGATATCGGCGGCAGTAGCTATGATGTGTACTTGTCCCCCATGCGACAGGTCGTTCCCCCATTTAAACAAGCCCGCAGTGACTTTGATATTTTCTCGGGTCTGTCGGCCCGATTGGGATTTGCACAGGCGTTTACTGAAAGTCGCAGTGAAATGCAGTGGGTGGAAAAAATCTATTGCGAGACACGTACAAATGCAGCGACGCAGGGCATTGATTTGCCAGACTTCGAGACCTTCTGGCAGGGGGAACAGTTTTCAGTTGAAAGCCAGTTGCCCGATGCGGAATACACGCTTGAGCGTTTTCGGAGAGACCCCACGTTGTATCCATTACAGACGCCGTCGGGAAAAATTGAGATCTACTCAGATGTAATAGCCAGCTTTGATTATGAAGACTGCGGTGGATATCCGCGATGGTATCCGCGAGCGGAGTGGTTGGGTAGTGAGCGCGCTGAGAGTTTTCCTTTGCATTTGATTTCTAATCAGCCAAGAACACAGCTACACAGCCAGTTTGATCATGCGGCGCTGAGTCGTAAACGTAAAATTAAGGGGCGAGAGCGCGCACGCTTAAATGCGGCAGACGCGTTGGCTAGAGGGATTGTTGATGGCGATATCGTTCGGGTATTCAACGATCGCGGTGCTTGTCTCGCTGGCGTCGAGTTGTCTGATCAGATTCGTCCCCAAGTTATAGAATTACCAACAGGTGCTTGGTTTGATCCGCAGCAAGTCGCGGGTATTGATCTGGAGGTACATGGCAATCCAAATGCGGTAACGCCAGACATTGGGACATCCTCACTGGCGCAGGGATGCAGTGCGCATAGCTGCTTGGTGCAAGTTGAGAAGTATATGGGTGAGTTACCTACCGTCAAAGTTTTCAACCAGCCGCAGACTATCCATGATCTGGATACGTGCACTCAAAAAGAGGCGTGAGCATAAATGCTCATGCCTAGTCGGCATTTTGTGACCTGCGCGGCAAGTTAACCTTGATCATTTTTACAGGCAGCTCGCGAGCACCCTAAAGCGCCGGGATACAATAGATGCAGCTGCGTCTCCCCATTGGCCTAGCAAATGTGTGTCTATTAGGCCGCTATGTCGCGCTTGATCTGTGGCCATTGCATCATGAGTGCGGCTGCCCTTTCCCGCGCCTCTTTGACATTCTGCTGCTTGATGTGGCCAAAGCCCCGAATGGTCATTGGTAACGCTGCAATCTCAATCGCCAGATCATAGTTATCGGAATTAAGATCTCGGAGCAACAACTCGACTGTTTCAAAATATGTATCAATAAGTGCGCGTTCCATTTTACGCTCGGCGAAATAGCCAAAAGGGTCGAGTGCTGTGCCACGCAGAAACTTGAATTTTGCTAGGACAGCAAAGACTTTTAGCATCCAGGGGCCGAACTGGCGCTTGGTCGGCAAACCGGTTGCCTTGTCCTTAGGTGCAATGATTGGCGGCGCAAGATTAAACGCCAGTGTGTAGTCGCCTTCAAACTGTGCCTGTAGTTTCTGTATAAATTCGGGCGCGCTGTACAGTCTGGCCACTTCGTACTCATCTTTGTATGCCATGAGTTTGTAGGCGGCTTTAGCGACTGTCAGAGAGAAGTTCTGGTCGGCCGAGATGACGGCTTTTTCAACTGCGACCACGTGTGCTATTAGTGACAAATAGCGCTCCGCGTAATTATCATTTTGATAGTGCCTCAGTTCTTGACTGTATTTTTCTGCCCAGTCACTGGTTTTTGTGGGGACAAACACAAGCGGCTGAACGGTTTGATCAAGCCCGAGAAACTTATCGATAAGTTCTGGTTGATGTGCCAGCCTGCGACCCCATGCAAAGGCGGTCTTGTTCCAGTCGATGGCCACGCCATTGAGCTCGATCGCTTGTAACAGTGATGACTCTTGCACCGGGATCATGCCGCGTTGCCAGGCAAAACCCATAAGCATGAGGTTGGCGCCCAGCGAGTCGCCCAGTAGTTTTACCGCCAGCTTAGAGGCGTTAAAGAAGTTTGATTCTCCCTTACGTGTACGCGATTTTAGTCGGGTAACAATACTGTCGGCCGGATAGGCGAGATCTTTGTCGCGGGTAAATTCTCCAGTAAAATTTTGCTCAAGATTAATGATGGCGCGGGTCATGGCGGGATTGAGAGATTCCAGTACTTTCTCGTTGCCAGCGACCAGCATATCGCAAGCCAGTAATGCCTGTGCTGCACCATTGTTCACCCGTGAAGCATGTATCTGGTCCTGTTGTCTGGCTAAACGTACGTGGGTAACAACGGAGCCACCTTTCTGAGCAAATCCCAGTTGATCAACGATAGATACACCGAGATCATCAATATGGGCGGCCATACCCAGAAGCGCGCCGATGGTGACTACTCCCGTACCACCTACACCGGTGACCATAAGCGTGTAGCTGCCGGTTTCGGGTAGCTCGGCAAATGTCGGGCTAGGTAGCGTCTCTACGTCGGGGGATAAATCGGTGTCGCGCATGTCGATGCGCTGCCGCAGCTTGCCGCCTTTGACGGTGACAAAACTCGGACAAAACCCCTCCACGCAAGAATAGTCTTTATTGCAGGAGAACTGATCAATTTTACGTTTGCGTCCGAAGTCGGTTTCTAGCGGCTGGATAGAAGTGCAGTTTGACTGTACCCCACAGTCCCCGCAGCCTTCACAAACTCTGTCGTTGATTAAATAGCGTTTGGCGGGGTCAGGGAATGTGCCACGCTTGCGGCGTCGACGTTTTTCAGACGCGCAGGTTTGGTCATAGACTATGACTGAAACGCCTTCAATTTTGCGCATTTTCTGCTGAACTTCGTCCAGCTCTCGCCGATGGTGAATAGTGGTGCCGCGGGCAAAGTTTATTTCTGAGTTGTATTTTTCGGGTTCATCTGTGACAACAGCAATACGTTGCACGCCTTCATCTCGAACTTGTCTGGTCACTTGATCGACTGTCAGTGTGCCGTCTAGAGGTTGACCGCCAGTCATTGCGACTGCGTCGTTGTATAAAATCTTATAGGTAATATTAATACCCGCAGTGACAGCGGCTCGTACCGCGATAGAGCCCGAGTGGAAGTAGGTGCCATCGCCAAGATTTTGAAATATGTGGTCGGTCTTTACAAATGGCTGCTGACCGATCCAGGTAGCGCCTTCTCCACCCATTTGGCAAAACGTATAGGTCTCTCGATCCATCCACGTCACCATGTAATGACACCCGACACCGCCGAGCGCGCGACTTCCTTCAGGAATTTTGGTCGACGTGTTGTGGGGACAGCCCGAGCAAAAGTACGGTAAGCGCTGCATATTGATTGCGGGCAAGCTCGCCGTGCGCTCACCTATACCGCTCAGCCGTTTGATTCTTGCCTGAATCTCTTCGCTACTGTGAAAGTGTTCGATTCGCTGCGCGATCACTATCGCAATTTCATCAGTGGTGATGGGTTTAGCATTATCTGCTAGCCGGTTGCCCTTTTCATCGAGGCGACCAACGATCCGAGGCCGTTGTTCCGAGGGCATGTCATAGCAAGCAGTGCGCATACCCTGCTCGAGCTGGTCACGCTTTTCCTCTAAAACGATAACCTCTTCTAAGCCCGCTGCGAATTCTCGATAGGTTTCTATGTCTGCAGGAAACGGCATGCCGACTTTTAAAATAGTAATGCCTAGATCCGCTGCCTGGTGCTCGTCGATGCCTAAGTCGATCAGCGCTTGGCGTACATCGCGCCAAGTCTTGCCCATGGTGACAATGCCGATCCGCGGCGTAGCGGATTCATGACTCACATAATTTATTTTGTTGGCACGTGCGAAAGCGACTGCGGCAGGCAGTCGATAATTTCGAATTCTAGCCTCCTGCATGTAAACCGAGTCTTTCAGAAAAGCATTAACGCCCTCGGCAGGAAATTCGAACTCGGGTGTGACTATTTTGACGCGATTGATATCGGCATCTACCGAAGCGGATGTCTCGATGGTTTCAGGTAAGAGCTTATATCCTACCCATGCGCCACAAAAGCGTGAGAGCGCAATACCCTGTAAGCCCATGTCTAGAACTTCTTGGATGTCTGCGGGATAAAGTATTGGCATCAACAGGTCTTGAAACAGTAATTCCGACGAATAGTTGTTGATGGTGGACGTCATGTTAGGGTCGTCGCCCACACAAACAAGTACGCCACCGTGTTGCGATGCGCCGTGCCAATTCCCCTGGCGCACAGTATCCATAGATTGGTCCAGGCCCGGGCCTTTTCCATACCACATGGAAAACACCCCGTCATATTTGCTGTCATTATAATAGTTAGTTTGTTGCGAGCCCCATACAGCGGTCATGGCCAGACTTTCATTGGTGCCTGGCCAAAAGTGGATATGATGCGCTTTGAGCAAGTCTTGAACTCGCCAGAGCTCTTGGTCAATGGCGGTCATAGGAGAGCCACGATAGCCAGAAACGAAGCCTGCGGTGTTAAGTCCCGCCGATTCATCGCGTAGTCTTTGCACCATATAAAGTCTGATCATCGCTTGACTGCCACGCAGGTGAATTCGGCCCTCATGTTGCGTAAACCGATCTTTGAGTGTCACCTTATGCTTGGTCATTAATAGTCCCGTCCTGCAATATCATCAGTAGGACAGCACCATAGCAATCAGCTTGCGGCCAACGATTATCCAATGGGGCAAACGATGGTTCATGTGCACGACTATCTTTTTGATAGCAGGATTGCCGAGATCGACACAATCGCAGGTCTCAACACTGTTAACCTAGGTAAATCAGTAGATTGGGAGAATGGAAATGGGACCGCTGGCGGGAATTCGGGTGATAGAAATGGCCGGTATAGGGCCCGTGCCCTTATGCGGCATGATGATGGCCGATATGGGGGCAGAGGTATTCCTTGTTGAACGTAGAAGTGCGGCCAGCAGCGAGTCGACATTACATGTATCGAAGCGGGACACGATGAAGCGTGGCAAAAAAATAGTCGCGCTGGATATGAAAGATCCCGCTTGCATTCAAGTACTCCTCAGTATGGTAGAAAAAGCCGATGTGCTGATCGAGGGTTTCCGACCTGGGGTAATGGAAAGGCTTGGTTTGGGGCCCGCTATTTGCTTGGAAAAAAACCCCGCGCTGGTATTTGCTCGTCTGACTGGATGGGGTCAGGAGGGGCCACTTGCACAGGTACCGGGCCATGATCCCAACTATATAGCTTTGACTGGCGTGCTACACCATAGCGGTGATGCAGATATGCCACCCCAGGCGCCGCCGACACTGCTGGGCGACTGTGCGGGGGGTGCCGCTATGATGGCATGGGGCATTAGCAGCGCATTGATACCCGCGTTACGCGAGGGCAGGGGGCAGGTAATTGATGCGGCAATTGTCGACGGAATTGCCTATCTCGCTACCTTTGCTCGAAGTTTTTATCACGCCGAGCAATTGAGTGACGATCGGGGGGCTAGCTGGCTGGATGGCGCTGCGCCATGGAATCGAAGCTACGGCTGTCTGGGTGGTGGTTACATCACACTGTGTCCGGTAGAAGAGCGCTTTTACCTGGTGTTGTTAGCTAAGCTCAATCTGACTGAACATCCGCTGTTTATTAGTGCCAAGCAGTTCGATAACACTTGCTGGGCCTTACAGGTAGACCATCTGAAGACTTTGTTTGGCAGTGAATCACGGCAGTATTGGTGCGACCTACTGGAGGGCAGTGATGCCTGTTTTACACCGGTACTGTCATACGGTGAGGCCCATGAACACCCACACGGTAAAGCCCGCAACGCCTATGTTGAGGTGGATGGCCAGTGGCAGCCAGCGCCGGCGCCGCGTTTTAGTGTGACCGTTGCTGAGCCCGCTTGGGAAGAAACGCCGTCGCTGCATGCCGCCAACATCCTGACAGGCATGGGGGTACCGACTGAATTATTGCGCGCGGCGGGTGTTACAACATCCGAATAGGAGACACTGTTTACCTGCTATTCACTGCAACGTATTAATCCCACACGATTATTGGAAAGCATCAAGGCCTTTTGATTTATCAGAAGTTTCTAAGGTTCCCTGATTCACCAGATTATCGCCAATGACGGCCAATATCGATGTGGGAATACCCAGGGTCATATCGGTCCGCTGGCCCCTGCTACCAGAACTTCTTCGAATTGTACCGCCACCAGTAAGCGCAAGACTGCGCCCACTATCAAGTTGAACCTGAAATCAATCACGGGCTTGGATCTCCACGCTCCTGACTGTTTTTGCAATGACGGATGGGGGTCGGATTCGGATAATTGTCGCCCGATTCAGCGCGACTATTTACATCGTGAAAAAATTTAGTCTTATCATTAAGGGCATGAACTTAGCTGCAGACACCCCTGAAATGCACGAATTGACATGGTTGCGCGTGTTAGTACCTCTTACATTGGAGATGTAAGGTTGAGTTAATGCAAATTTTAAACTTATGCCTGAGTTAGTGCTTAGCGTTTCATAGGCGTTAACCGCGCAAAAATAAAAATTCGGGTCTATTCGAGGAAGAAAAATGAAAGAGACTACTAAATTTCCTAAAAGTTTAATTGCCGCAGCTATAGTTTTTGCACTTCCCGGCACCGCTATGGCGCAGTTGGAAGAGGTCATCGTTACCGCAACAAAGCGCGTCGAGAGTGCACAGGATATCCCCGTGTCGATCGAAGTCTTCTCTGGTGAAACTTTGGATAGCATGGGAATAGGTGACTTAGGTGACTTGTCTACTATCGTGCCTAATTTCTCCATTGGCGACGGTGTGACCACTAACTTGATCACAATGCGTGGCATGGGATCGGGCGAAGACCGCAGTTTCGAACAGTCCGTCAGTATGTTTGTCGACGGTGTTTATATGCCGCGCAGCCGCCAGACGAGAACCCCTTTCTTTGATGCGGATCGTGTGGAAATCTTGCGAGGACCGCAGGCGGTCTTGTTTGGTCTTAACTCAACCGCGGGTGCTATCAGTATACACAGTGCTTCGAATCGTCCAGGCGATGCGTTTGAGGCGCGTGTAACGGGCGCCTATGAATCAGAATACGACGGCTCGATGGTCACTGCGATCATTGGTGGTTCTCCCTCGGATACCTTGGGTCTGCGCCTATCGCTGCAAAGCAGAGATACCGGCGATGGCTACATCGATAATCCTACACTGGGCGATCAAGGCAGCAGTGAATCTACCCTCGCAAGGGCGTCTGCGGTCTGGGAGCCATCCGATAAATTAAGCATTACGGCGAAATACAATTATGCAGATTATGACTTGGAGGGCCAAATGGCTGAGCCAGTCAATCGTTTTTCCGCCTTTGTCGAGCCTGGTGATGGCGTGCTCAACTGGGCGAACAGTGGCATTGGCGAAAATCTGCCGCAGTTAAAAGATATTTCGATAAGCAGTCTCGATAAGCCTGGCTCGAAGCAGCAAGTGAGTAACTTTTCATTAAACGTGGACTACGCGCTGGGCGAGCATACCTTAACTGGCGTGTTCGGTTACTCCGACTATGACTACACCCTAGCGACGGATCTAGATGGCGTCGCCGTTGCGGGTCTGGGTCTGCCGGGCTTAGCTTTGGACGCGATGAGTTATGAAGAATATCAACAGACTTCATTAGAATTACGGATCGCTTCGCCGACTGGAGGCGCGTTTGATTATGTTGCGGGCATTTATTATCAGGACTCTGAGCTAACGTCTGATCAGCCCAATCTTATTGTCGTACCACTTTCTGAGACGTTGACTTTGAAGGAGCGTGGCAACAATGTTTTTAATCAGGATGCTACGCTGTGGTCTGTCTTTGCTTCAGGCACCTGGCACGTCTCCGACAGTTTTCGTGTGATTGCCGGCGCGCGTTACTCTGACGATGACAAAGATTGGCAGCGTAACAGTAGATGCCAATTTTCGTTTGATCTTGGCGCTAACTGGTCAGACGGGAATCTTGGCGGCGGTGCCTGCACCATCACGAGTGATCAGGGAGGCAATGTCAGCGCAGATAACTTCATGCCTGAGCTGGTGCTGCAATATGACATGGGTGAAGACACCATGGTTTATGCCAAATTCAGCGACAGTGCCAAGTCTGGTGGTGCGGGTACAGGCAGCAGCATTCCTGACGGCCAGGTGGTTTATGATGACGAAACGGCCAGCGGCTTCGAGTTAGGGTTTAAAACCCGCTTCGCCGATGGTGCAGCTGAGTTTAATGCCGTTGCTTTTTATACCGAGTTTGATGACCTGCAGGTCAAGAGTAGTACGGTTAATGGCACTCGCGTAGTCACAAAGATTGGCAATGCTGGTGAGGCGACAACACAGGGCCTGGAGATTGATGGCCGTTGGATGCCAAGCGACTGGTTAACTTTAGGGGGTGCGATTGCTTGGTTAGACGCTGAGTATGACGAATTCCAAGGTATTTCGTGCAACAGCTCCGGTTCAACACCGGCTGCGGCGGACGGATTGGGCTGTGACGCAGCTGGGCAGCAATTGCCTTTCGCGCCTGATTTATCAGGCTCGGTGTTTGCGAATGTTGTCTTGCCGCTGGGTAGTAACCTCAACCTGATCGGCGGTATCACGGTGTCCTACAGCGATGACTACTTTAGCGACGGAACCCTTGAGCCAGATCTTATGCAGGATAGCTATACCAAGGTGGACGCAAATATTGGTATTGCAGCAGCAAACAACCAGTGGGATCTATCGGTAATTGGTAAGAACCTTTCGGATGAAAAGATCAACATGTCGGGTCAGCCGCTTGGCGCATATGATATTGCCTACCTCATGCCACCGACGTTGGTCATGGTGCAGGCAACTTGGCGCTTCGGTAGTTTTTAATTCTGCCGCTTAATTAATGGCGATACGTGAGCAGCGTGTCGCCATTTTTTTTATCTGATGTTACTGCGCTTGTTCCCACTTAGAGAATGCGTCAAACCCTCGAAGTGCCCTATTTGATGTTTGAGTAGCTCAAAGAGGCCACTACGATGGTCAGGATAGTGTTTTTGTACATCGATTTTTAATGAGGTAGCTATGAATTTCTCGCTCAATCAAGAGCAACAAATGATCGTTGATTCCTTGGGAAAGTATGCGCTAAACGAGCTTAAGCCCGTTGCACAAGCGTATCGTGACCAACTGATTCCGAAGGAAAAAATGCTTGAAATACAGCAGCGTCTGGTCGACTTTGGTGTTGGCGCGGGTGTGGTTTCGGAGACGTTAGGCGGTATGGGCCTAGATGCAGTAACCATGGGGTTGTTGCAGTTCGAAGTGGCGAAGGTATCCCCCGACATAGCGATCACCAGCTTGATTCAGATGACAGTAGGCAAGCTTCTACCGCTGGTGCCAGAGCACCTGAAAGAGCACTACGTTACACCGGTTCTGGCGGGTACTAAGTTAGGGTGTATTGGTATGTCTGAGCCCGGAGCTGGCTCACAGGTGACAGCAGTGAACTGTCGCGCGAGGTTGGAGGGCGATGAATATGTCATCAATGGAGAGAAATTATGGATCTCTAGTGGTGGTTACTCAGATTTTATTTTCCTTTTGGCCCGGTTTAATGACGACCCAGTAGGCGGGTTGGGCCTGATTCTGGTAGATCGAAAGCACGGCTACCAAACCAACGATATTAAGAAAATGGGCCTAAATAGTCAGTCGACGGCACAGGTGTCATTTGAGGATGTACGGGTTCCAGCTTCCAATTTGATGGTTGAGCCGGGTAAAGCCATGAAGGCCTTGCTGACCATGCTTGCTAGCTCAAGACCGATTGTCGGTCTTATGGCGCTGGCGATTGCTGAGGCGGCGCTTGAAGCTTCTGTAACCTACGCAAAAGATCGCGTTCAATTTGGTAAGCCTATTGCAGGCCACCAGTTGATTTCAGCAAAACTCGGCGAAATGGCAACCAAGATACAGGCGGGCAAGCTGATGGCTTTTTGTGCCTTGAGCGCGATAGATAATAATGAGCGGTCGGATGTTTACAGCGCTATGTCAAAATGGTTTGGTGCTGAGATGGCGTGTGAAGTGGTGGCGGAAGCGATGCAGATTCATGGCGGCAATGGCGTTACCAGCGAGTTTCCAATCGAATATATGTATCGTTCGGTTCGCCTCTTCATGGTCACTGAAGGCACCAACGAAATTCAGAAGCTGGCTATCGGTCGTTCGCTGACCGGTATAGACGCGTTTTAGGAGCGGCGTAATGGACTTCGATCTATCACCGGAACAGCAGATGATGGCTGATACAGCGATACAGATATCTGCGCGGTTCGACCCGGAATATTGGCGGGATAAGGATGAGTCGGGTACGTACCCCTCTGAGTTCATTGCTGAAATTGGAAAGCAGGGGTTCTTCGGTCTGCCGGTACCTGAAGCGTATGGCGGAATGGGGCTTGGTCTTACTGAACTGTCTGTCGCCATGGAAGCGCTTTGTCGTGGTGGCGGTGGCGGCGGTCCAGCACTGGGTTACCTGTTTGGCTTGCTGGGTAACCTGTCGGTCTTGCATCACGGTAATGAAGAACAAAAACGCCGATATTTACCCGATATGGCAACGGGTAAAAAGATTTCTGCGTTCGCTTTATCCGAGCCTGAGGCAGGTACAAACTCACTCAATATAACGACCTTTGCCAGGCATGAAGGTGATGAGTTTGTTATTAACGGTGGCAAGTGGTTTATTACTAATATCGAAAATTCAGATGCATTATTGTTAGTTGCCCGCACTGAAAAGCCCCAGGAAGGAAAAAGCAAAGCCAGCGGGATATCGTTGTTCCTAATAGATCTGCCTCAGGCCGGTATCACTCATACCCCTATTCCCAAGCATGGATTCAATTATTACAAGTCTAATCAAGTCTTTATAGAGGACTTGCGCGTACATGAAAGCTGCTTGCTTGGCGATGAGGGTCGTGGATTTTATAATTTACTGGGAACGCTCAACCCCGAACGCGTGCTCATTGCTGCGGGGGCAGTGGGTACTGCGCGACTCGCGCTGTCGAGAGCCGTTATATATGCCGGTGAACGGAACGTGTTTGGTGTGCCGATAGGCATGCATCAAGCGGTTCAGCATCCGCTGGCGGCTGCATACGCAAAGGTCGAGTCTGCGTGGCTGATGGTGTTAAAAGCGGCCACCCTTAATGATATCGATAATACTGATAAAGCTGCGGGTGATTTTGCCAATATGGCTAAATTTGTGGCCGTGGAGTCCTGCATAGAGGCGTGTTATCACGCGATGCAAACTTATGGTGGAGCAGGTTATGCGCGCGAATACCATCAAGAGCGCTGGTGGCGCGAAGCACAGTTGTTCCGGCTGGCGCCACTTACCCAGCAGATAACATTGAATTATATCGGTGAGCATGTACTTGGCTTACCTAAATCCTATTAAGGACTAGCAAATGACTATTTCGCTTTCTCGATCCATGCAGGGCTACGGTTCTGATTTCATCAGAGATATGTTTATCGCCGCGCGCAATCCGGATCTGATCTCTTTTGCCGGTGGTGCGCCGGCCCCCGATGTTTATCCACTCGAGGCGTTTCGCGCTGCCTCTGATCGTGCATTCGAGGAGTGGGGACGCACAATGATGGCCTATGATGGCGCAGAAGGTGTACTTGCGCTTAGAGAACTCATTGCCAGTCAAAGAATGGCGTCTATGGGTGTCAATTGTACCGCAGAAGACATCCGAGTGATCAGCGGCTCACAGCAGGGCATTGATTTTCTTGCGCGAACCTATCTGGATGAGGGCGATACGATTATCGTCGAATCGCCAACCTATCTAGGCGCGTTGAATTCATTCAATATTTTCCGACCGAACTATGTCTCCGTTGCTATGGATGAAGGCGGCATGTGTATGGATGCGCTGGAAAAGGCGCTGATAGCCAACCCGCAGGCGAAGCTCATCTACACGGTGCCAGAGTTCCAGAACCCCACAGGGATTACCCTTGCAGGGGATCGGCGTCAGCGCATGGTGGATCTAGCTGAAGAACACGATGTCCTCATCATTGAGGACAGTCCTTACTATGAAGTTCGCTTTGAGGGAGAAAAGTATCCGCCGATAAAAGCTTTCGACACCTATGGGCGCGTTATTTATTTGGGGTCATTTTCTAAAACACTATGTCCTGGCGTGAGAATTGGCTGGGCCTGCGCGGATTACGAGATTTTGGATCGGTTTCGCATACTGAAAGAGGCCAGTGATTTTCAAGCGAGTACTGTGACGCAGTATCAGGTAGCAACCTACCTCAGAGACAATGATCTAGACGCACATATGGGAAATATTTGTAAAGTATATAAGGGCCGCAGAGATGCTGCGCTCAGTGCGATTCAGGAGTTTTTCCCCGCTAGCGTCAAAAACACTCGACCCGATGGTGGCTTTTTCATTTGGTTAACTGTCCCGGGTTTGAATGCCACCACAATGCTGCCAAGAGCGATGAATGAAATCGGTGTAGCTTACGTGCCCGGTGAATCTTTTTTTGCAGGCGCCGAGCATAGTTGTAATATTCGACTGAGCTATTCACAGATGAACGAAGCTAAAATACGCGAAGGAATATTGCGTTTGGCCAATCTGATAAAAAACTGACTTATTGGGTCTCAATCAGTGTCCAGTATGCCTCCGATGAGTTGTTATTTGTCACAGAGTGTCTCACTGAGAATTCCCAGATTGGCAGATAATATGGTGAGAATCAGGCACGAAGTCGTGAGCCAGATTTTTGGGTCACTATACCTGCCCGTATAGCGCCCACTGTGTCGGCAATACCCAGCAAGGTAGGCGCTACGCAGGCAAGTTCTTGATGCCAATAATGGCCGGCTAATGGTCCCAGCTCACTCTAGTAACCGCCATGCCTCATGCAGAATTAAACATAAAAACAGAAGCGCCGAAGAGTAAAAAGTCAGTGCGAATCCAACAGCACGAGATGCCGCTACCGCCGTGTAACCCCTAAAAAATAAAACACGACCCAAAGCAAAAATCACCGCACACAGCGGCACAGCTGATAGCATCGAAACCGGCATTAAAAAGCACCAGGCTAAATATACCGCCATGGCGAGCACCACCTGCTCTAGCGTATTTTTGGACCCTGAGCAGGGAACAGGCGGCAAGAAAGCCGGAACGCCGTTGTTATGATGGGTTTACACCTGCCATGGGGGCGGCGAATCGGGCGCTGCGGCGAATTTTTTGAGCGCTTTGCGCTGCACTGCGATATCGATATGCCCATCCCGCACCAGCGCCTCGATGGCCGCCAGTGCAATGCTGTTGCGGTCGACTTCAAAGAAGGCCCGCAGCGCTTCGCGCCGGTCGCTGCGGCCAAATCCGTCGGTGCCCAGTGCCACAAAGCGCCCTGAAACATAGGCTGCGATCATCTCCGGCAATGCTCGCACATAGTCGCTGACCGCAACGATGGGCAGGTTGCCTGGCAGCTGTTGCTGGACATGACTTAGGGCCGGGGTGGTGGTGGCGGTAAGGCGATTTTGACGCTCGATCGCCCGCGCATCACGGGTGAGTTGAGAGTAACTGGTGGCGCTAAAAATGTCGCTGGAAATGGCGAAGTCATTCGCCAGAATATCTGCTGCGGCAATCACTTCGTTGAGCAGCGTACCAGAGCCAATCAACCGAACGCGCACCTCGGCATCTTGATCACCCCGCGCGCCGAGTTGATAAAGCCCATTGATGATATCCCGCTCTAAGTCCCCGACGCTTCCCCCACCGTCGGCAACCGCTGGACGCTCGGGCATGCTCGGCTGAGGATAGTTTTCATTCATCAGCGTAATGTAATAAAACACGTCTTCCTCGCGCTCAATCATCTGCCGCATACCGTAGTCCATAATCACCGCCAACTCATAGGCGTAGGCGGGATCGTACGCCCGGCAATTGGGCACGGTCGCCGCCACTAACTGGCTGCTGCCGTCTTGGTGTTGCAAGCCCTCGCCCGAGAGCGTGGTGCGGCCCGCGGTCGCGCCGAATAAAAATCCGCGGGCGCGCTGATCGGCCGCCGCCCAGATCAAATCGCCGACGCGCTGAAAGCCAAACATGGAGTAGTAGATATAAAACGGCAGCATGGGCTGACCGTGAACCGAATACGCCGTGGCAGCCGCCGTCCAAGACGACATGGCACCGGCTTCGTTAATGCCTTCCTCGAGTAACTGACCGTTGCGTGACTCTTTGTAATACATCATTGAATGGGCATCTTCGGGTTTATAGAGCTGCCCCTGGGGCGCGTAAATGCCGATTTGCCGAAACAGCCCATCCATGCCAAAGGTGCGCGCTTCGTCGGCGACGATGGGCACAATGCGGGGTCCGAGATTGGTGTCTTTTAATAGCGCGCTCAGCATGCGTACCGCGGCCATAGTCGTCGACATGGCTTTGCCGTTCGCCGCGAGGGCAAACTTGGCGTAGTGATCAGGCTGCGGAATAGACAACCTGTTGTGGCTCGGCGGACGCGATGTGCGAGTGGGAAGATAGCCCCCAAGCGCCGCTCGCCGCTCGCGTAAATAGCGCATTTCAGGGCTGTCTTCCGGCGGCTTATAAAAATGTAACTGCGCCAAATCGTCGTCGCTCAAGGGTAAATCAAAACGATCGCGAAAGGCCTTAAGGCCCTCGGCGTCGAGGGTTTTTGCCTGATGAGAGGCCATCCGGCTCTCGCCCGCACCGCCCATGCCAAATCCCTTTTTAGTTTTCGCCAAGATCACCGTTGGCTTGCCATTTTTTCCCTTCGATGCGGCGTAGGCGGCGTACAGTTTACGCATGTCGTGGCCGCCGCGTTTGAGGGCGTTGATCTCCGCGTCGGTCATGTGGCTCACCAACTCTCGGGTCACCGGATCGGAATCAAAGAATTTTGTGCGGTTGTAGTCGCCGTCCTTAGATCCCAAATCTTGATATTCGCCATCGACCGTCTCGGCAAAGCGGCGCAGCAGCACCATGTCGGTATCGCGCGCGAACAGCGCGTCCCACTCGGATCCCCAGAGCACTTTGATGACGTTCCAACCCGCGCCGATGAACAGGCTTTCCAACTCCTGAATGATCTGGCCATTACCGCGCACCGGTCCATCGAGGCGCTGGAGGTTGCAGTTGACGATAAACGTTAAGTTGTCGAGGCCCTCGCGCGCCGCCAGCGTCAAACCGCCCAGTGACTCCGGTTCATCCATTTCGCCATCGCCAAACACACCCCAGACGTGGCGCTGCGCGGTATCGGCCAAACCACGCCCCTCTAGGTAACGCATGAACCGTGCCTGATAGATTGCGCTCATCGGGCCAAGCCCCATCGAACCGGTGGGGAATTGCCAAAAGTCGGGCATCAGCCAGGGGTGCGGGTAGGAACACAGGCCATCGCCACCGAGCTCGCGGCGGTAGTTGCCAATGGTGTCCTCGCTGAGTCGACCCTCAAGAAACGCCCGCGCGTACACGCCGGGTGCCGAGTGCGGCTGAAAATACACCAGATCTCCGAAGCCCTGCTCGCTGTCGGCACGAAAAAAATGGTTGAAGCCGACTTCAAAAATTTCTGCTGCTGAGGCATAGCTGGCGATGTGCCCACCTAGACCTCCGTAGGCTTGATTGGCGCGCATTACCATGACCAACGCATTCCAGCGAATGATCGCGGTCACTCGCTGCTCCATCTCAAGATCGCCGGGAAAGGCGCCCTGCTGGTCTATAGCAATCGAATTTCGATAGGCTGAATAGGGCTGCTCTAGTGAGGTAATACCACGGTTTTGCGCGGCGCGATCGAGACTCCGTAAAATGTGTTGGGCCCGCTCCACGCCGCTATTGGCGATCACTGCGGTGAGCGAATCGAGCCAGTCCCGGGTCTCTGCTGGGTCGTCGTCGACGCCGGTTACATCGGTTGTTGTAGACATACTCATGTCACCTAAATCACCGTCTAAAGAATGCCTATAGTAATCACGACAGCGCAGCAGGTGTTGCTATTTACATACCTTTGTGGGATATTTTTAAGCATTAAAGTACATTTAAAACAAATATTGCAGCATATTATGCCGAAAATAGACCTAGATGCCATAGACCTAAAAATTATTCACATACTTCAGGAGTCGGCCAAGATATCCAATGCCGAACTCGCTCAACGGATTGACCTGACGCCCTCACCCTGTCTCAGCCGGGTGCGCGCGCTCGAGGCGGCGGGTGTGATAAAGCGCTATGTGGCGCTGGTCGAACCGATTTCTGTCGGCCTTCCCATTAGCGTTTTTATTCACGTTGCGCTAGAGCGCCAGATTGACCGATCGCTGGAACACTTTGAGTCGGCGATGCAGGATCAACCGGAAGTGATGGAATGTTATCTGATGACCGGCGACAGCGACTATTTGATCCGTGTGTTGGTGCCAGATATATCGACGCTGGAGCACTTTATCGTCGACAAATTAGCGAAGATCGCCGGGGTGTCGAACATAAAGTCGAGCTTTGCGCTCAAGCAGGTCAAGTATAAAACGGCGCTGCCGATGGCGTCACAGCTGCGAGGGGCCACCGCTTAAGCGTCCGACTTTGCAAAGCTGCAAGGGTGTAAGGGTGTAAGGGTGTAAGGGTGTAAGGGTGCAAGGGTGTAAGGGTGCAAGGG
>Ga0209425_10000336_pt1 | contig 57192 bp, 55 predicted proteins | sample COG_05_FD_184749 | JGI IMG/M metagenome (GOLD analysis project Ga0209425, IMG submission 184749) | Pelagic Microbial community sample from North Sea - COGITO 998_met_05 (SPAdes) (version 2) | ecosystem: Environmental > Aquatic > Marine > Neritic zone/Coastal water | place: Helgoland, sampling...
ACGTTGATAGGCTGGATGTGGAAGCGCAGTAATGCGTGCAGCTGACCAGTACTAATAGCTCAATTGGCTTGATTTATGCACTGAAAAAAATTTTTAAAGGTATTATAACTTCATCAAAAAAAATTAATTGAGATATTTATATTATATTGTTTAATCAATTTTTTTAAAATAAATGACCAAAGACTATAAAATAAGAGGTTTAGATTCTAGCAACGTATGGGATTATGAGAATGGATTTTATTGGTTTTCAGAAAATTCTAGAATTAGTAAAATTTTATCTCACTATGAACTTTATAAATCAATAAAAAATATTCCTGGGCATATTATAGAGTTAGGCGTCTACAAAGCCGCTTCACTTCTTCGTTTTGCAACTTTTCGCAACACATTAGAAAATGATTTGTCCAGAAAAATAATAGGTTTCGATAATTTTGGAACCTTTCCCTCAGAAAAATTAAACACCAAAAACGATATAGATTTTATAAAATATTTTGAAAAAACGGGTGGTGATGGATTAAGTTTAGAGGATGTAAAAAAACTGTTTGAGTCAAAAAATTTTAAAAATTTTGATCTTATCAAAGGAAATGTTTTTGATACCCTTCCTGAATATTTAAAAAAAAATCCTGAAACAAGGATAGCATTTCTTAACTTAGATATGGATGTAAAAGAGCCCACAGATTTTGCGCTAGAATTATTATATGAAAGAATTGTTTCAGGTGGGTTAATTATTTTTGACGACTATAATACAGTAATGGGTGAAACTAATTCTGCAGATGAATTTGTGAAAAAACATAATTTAAAATTAGAAAAGCTATCATTTTATAATACCCCAGCGTTTGTGAGGGTATAATTCTTTTATTTTAGATAAATAATTGAGATATCTAATATATTTTAAATATTTTTTTTATTAAAATGTTGATAATTATTTCTACAGAAATAATATATCCTATAAATCCAATTAATAAAATGAAATCATACCTTAATCATTTAAAAGATACAAAGAGCTATGGAGAAGAGTTAAGCGTAGAATATCGGCCTACTATGAGATCAAGTGCAATTTTTCCATGTATAAAGAAGAATGGAAAAATTAAGAGCATATATACTTTTATGGGTTACTGGCTTCGCAAAAGAAACATTTCTATAATAACTGCAGTTGTTACATTAAGAGACTCAAAGGGGAAAAAAGTAGCCATTAAGAGTTACGAAGTAAGATCGGTAAAATCGTATATCATTTCAACTGATGATTTAATTGATGATGAAATAAAAGATTTTTTTGGAAGTGTTGAGATAGAAATTTTCTCAGCTGTTGACATGGTATTTCCATACCCAGCAATAACATTTGCAATTAAGGGAATGAATGGAATTACATTTGTTCACACTTGTGGTCGTATCTATAATAATTTTGAAGATTTAAAAGATAATAATGAAGCGCAAGTTCCCGAGACAGGATTTGATATATTAATTGGCACAAAATACAAACCATTTTTTGCATTTGTGAATGGACCAATTGCTATTGAAAATAGAGAGTACAAATTAGAATTTATTGATTTAAATGGAAATGTAAAATTTTGCACTAAAACTATTAAAAGAGCAGAGCCTTTCAGTTTAGTTTGGGTTAATCTTTTTGATGAAGAATTAAATCATTTGAATTTCAAATCAGAAAAAATTTGTGTAAAAATACATCATGATTTTGAGGGTTTTTTCCCTCGTTTTGTTGCTGGCAATGTATTGAATGATTATGAGGATATAAGTTTAACTCACACCTATTATGATACATCAAATGACGCATCTAATCGCTCAATTTATAAAAATCCATCAAAAAATGAATTTTTTGATAGCACAGCATGTATTCCTTTTGATAAAAGCTTTACTGAAGTTGAGTTAGCTATATATCCAAATTTTACTTTTTCACCTGTAACACTTAAGTTTTTATTGTACGACTCAAATGGAATCTTGCTTGAGACTTCAGACTTAGAAATAATTATTGCAAATAATAAAGAGGCACCAGTTTATTTAAAATTTATGGAAATTTTTTTTCATCATAGAAAAAAAATAAAAAATGGAATGGTCAAAATTATTTTTGATGGACAAGGCTCAGTACCAACAAGAATGAAATTTGGTCTTAATCTAATAAATAAAAAAAACAATAGTTTGCCAAGCAATGTATGTTTTAATAGCAATGTTCCAAATATTAAAATTATAGATAAGCCAAATACATTTCGTTGGTGTGCAATATTTGATCAATCTAATCAAAAAATTTTTTTACATAATACAAGTTTTGTTAAAGATGGATATAGATCTGCAAAAATTTTAGTAGAGGTGTATAGAGAAAAAGATGATGCAAAATTATCTTGGGAGCTAAATCTAAAATATAATGGAACTGTGGAAATAATTGAGACAAATTTTGATAAGATAAAATTTTTTTTAGATGGTTCGCTAGGCTGGGTGTCATTTTTTTGCACCTCACCTTTTGTTTTAGGTTATTATATGACAGATTTTGAGAAAGGTATTATCGGAGCTGATCATATTTATTAATACTTACTTAATTATTTATAAGAGTAGAGGGTGCGATATAAGATTTTTCAAAAATAAATCTTACTACACTAGAAATTAGTTGAGTTTGATACTCTCTTTAGTTAAATTCGGTAGTGTAGTTCTAGTGTAGTATAAGAACCACAAAGAACTTGAAAACAGATGTTAAATAAAATAATAAAAACAACTTTCATAACAGCAATTGCTCTTAAACCATCTATTTCTGGACGATATTTAATTATCATTTATTTAATTTAAATTCACTTTCTTATGATTAAAAATAGCATAATATTAATAATATTATGTTTGATAATTTCTCCTAATTATAGCAAAGTTTTTATAAGTTGTTAAACATCAATTATCTTTAAAACATAATGTAACTAATTTTTAAATAAATTTATATGAGGTAAATTAAATAAATTAAGATATTGAGTAAAAAAAACTAAATTAAAAATTACCCAAACATACAGTAAAAAAAATTGATAGAAGATTTATTATACTTTTATGAAAAAAACTCTATAAATAAAATGATTTTATGAAAAAAGTTTTAATTACAGGTGGATGTGGATTTATAGGTTCTAATTTAGTTGATTTTTTTTTAAAAAAAAAAATTAAAGTAACTGTTTTAGACAAAAAAGGTAAAAGATTTAGCCCAGACTGGTTAAAAACCAAAAATCATAAAAACTTGAATATTATTTACTCAGACATAAGAATAACAAAAATTGTTTCTGAATTAATAAAAAAAAATGATTATGTAATTCATTTAGCAGCATTAATTAGTATTCCCCATTCTTATAAATTTCCAAAAGATCATCTAGATACAAATATATTTGGAACTTTTAATGTACTAGAAGCGTGCAAGAAATTTAACAAAAGTTGTATAATAACCTCTACAAGTGAGACCTATGGTTCTGGAATAAAATTTCCAATGGATGAGCAACATCGTTTAAATGCCCAATCTCCATATGCTGCAACAAAAATTTCAGCTGATCAACTAGCTTTAAGTTACTTTAACTCGTATGACACTAAAGTTAAGATTATAAGGCCGTTCAATTGTTTTGGACCAAGGCAATCTCCTAGAGCCGTTATTCCAAATATGATACTTCAAATGCTTAACAATAATAAAAAAATAAAAATTGGTAATTCAACTACATTTAGAGATTATATATTTGTTGATGATTTATGTAATGCGTATTGGAAGCTATACAAGTCAAATAAAGGTTATGGTCAAATATTTAATGTTGGATCAGGTAAAACTTATCAAATAAAAAAAATATTCAATATTTTATCAAAAATATTAAAATATCAAGGGTCTCTAAAAGTTGAGAAAAAGAGATTAAGACCAACAAAAAGTGAAGTGGTCAAACTACATGCAGCAAATAAAAAATTTAAAAAAACATTCAATTGGCTTCCAACAAATAGTTTTGAAGACGGTTTAATAAAAACGATCAGATGGTTTAGTGCAAATAAAAAAAATTTTGAAAAGATAATTAATTTATATTCAATATAAAATGACAAAAGCAGCAGTAATATTAGCAGGAGGTAAAGGGAAAAGATTGAAACCTTACACGTTAATAATGCCAAAGCCACTAATGCCATTAAATGATAAGCCAATATTAGAAATTTTAATAAGAAAACTTTCAAAACACGGATTTAAAAAAATTTATATTGCGGCAAATTATAGGGCGGACATAATTAAAGCATTTTTTGGGAATGGAAAAAAATTTGGAGTTGAAATTGTTTACTCCGTTGAGAAAAAAGAGCTTGGAACTGCTGCTCCAATCACTCTTTTAAAAAAACTTCCTGCAAATTTTTTGGTCATAAATGGCGATATTCTAACAGATTTAAATTTTCAGCATTTTTACAAAAGGCATATTAAAAAAAAATCCTTTTTGACGATTGGGATAACAAAAAGAAAGCAGCTTATAGATTATGGAATTACAGAGATCAATGACCAAAAAATATTTAACTTTAAAGAAAAGCCAACTTATGATTTTTACGTCAGTATGGGAATTTACATTCTTAATAAAAAAATTTTAAAAATAATACCCAAGAATAAAAAATTTGGGTTTAACAATTTGATTAAAAAAATGTTACAAACAAAAATCCCTGTAAATTATTACTTAAATAAAAAATATTGGCTAGATATTGGAAGACCAGATGACTACGATAAAGCTCAACTGGATTATAAAAAAAAAATCTTTTAGATGTCCATTTTAATTACTGGAGCAAACGGTTTTATAGGAAAAAATTTAAAAATTTTTTTAAGAAAAAAAAATATTAAATTTAATCTAGTCGGTAAAAAATTTGGTGATTTATCTTTAAAAAAAAGTTGGAACAAAATACCTAAGGCTAAAGTTTTAATCCACCTGGCATCACCAACAGTTGTAGATAAATCTATAAACAAACCAGAGAGATATATAAATAATGTTTTAAAAATTAACTCTAACGCAGTTAATTATTGTATTAAGAATAATGCAAAATTAATTTTCCCCAGCAGTGTTGTTTATGGAATGCAAAAAAAAAAGATTCTTACAGAAAAAACAAAACCAAAACCCAATAATCCTTATATAAAAGCAAAATTTTTAACAGAAAAATTGATAAAAAAAAAAAGTACAAAAAATAACTTTTGCTATATTATTTTGAGAATCTTTAATGTTTATGGAAAATATCAAAAAAAAGATTTTATAATTCCCTATTTAATATCAGGATTAAAAAAAAATATTTCTTTAAAAAATACTGGTTCATCAAGAGATTTTATTTATATAGACGATGTATTAAGCGCATTTACAAAAGCAATAAAATATAGAAAAAATATTACTTTAAATATCGGTAGTGGAAAAAGTTATAAAGTCATTGATTTAATAAAACTAATTAATCATATTAGTTACAAAAAAGTTCAATTTAAAAGCAAAGAAATATACTTTAATCATGAAGCAATTTCTGTTAAGTCAAATATATCAAAAGCAAAAAAACATTTAAATTGGAGACCAATAATAACTATTAAAGAAGGTTTGAGAAAAAGTATAAAATATTATGACAACAAACAATAAAATGACAAAATACGTGCCGATTAATAAAGGCAATTATTCTATGGATACTAATGAGAGAGATGAATTGTTTGAAAAAAACAAATCTTTAGGATGGGAAGAAGGATACAAACAATATAGAAAAAATTGGACTGAGTACCCAAAAAATCAATTTGTTTCAGAATATCCTTTATTAGTTGATTTAGAACTTGCATCTATATGTAATTTAAAGTGTCCGATGTGTTATACAATAAGTGATAATTTTAAAAAATCAGTCAATACAAAAAGAATGGAATTTGATTTATTTAAAAAGGTAATAGATCAAATTGCAAACAAAACAATAGCCGTCAGATTAAGTTTAAGAGGAGAGGCAACACTCAATAAAGATTTTGCAAAGTGTATTAAATATGCAAAAGAAAATGGAATAAAGGAAGTATCTACTCTTACACATGGATTTAAGTTAACTATTCCTTATTTCAAAGAAATTGTCGAGGCCGGAATTGATTGGATTACTGTTTCTATTGATGGAACAGGCGAAACTTATAACAGCATAAGAAAACCTCTCAGATTTAATGAGTTATTAGAAAAACTTAGACAAATTAAAAAATTTAAAGAAGATAATAATTTAAAAAAACCAGTGATTAAAGTACAGGGAATTTGGCCAGCAATCGCAAAAGCTCCACAAGAATTTTATGATACTTTTTCCCCAATTGTTGATCAAGTGGCATTTAATCCATTAATAGATTATTTATGGAACGATAAGGAAGACAAGATTGATTATATTGAAAATTTTACATGTCCTCAGCAATATCAAAGGCTAGTTATTGGAGCAGATGGTTTAGTAATGAAATGTTCAAATGATGAAGAAAATAAAGAAGTTATTGGCGATGCAAATAAAGAAAAAATATATGACATCTGGCATGGTGAAAAAATGAATAAGGTTAGGGAAATTCATAAAAAAAGTGACGCAACAAAAGAGAGTGATGTTTGTAAAAAATGCTATTTACCCAGAGAGACTCAAAATGATAAATGTATTATTGACGATAGAGAAATTACAATATTTAATTATACTAAGCGATCTCAAATTGTAGGTAAATGATTTATAAAAATTTTTTTTCAGACAAAACATATATAATTGCAGAAATTGGTGGAAATTTTAGAGATTTTAATGAAGCTAAAAAATTAATTGATTATGCAAAGCAGTCTGGAGTAGATGCGGTTAAAATACAAACTTTCAAAGCTGAAACAACTGCCTCAAAAAATGCTTTTTTTGATATGGAGAATACCGGTAAAGTCTCGCAATATGAAATTTTTAAAAAATACGAGGTAGATTTTGATCTTCATAAACAAATTGCTCAATATTCAAAAAAGCAAAACTTAGAATTTTTTTCTACACCCTCGCACGAATCTGATGTTGATATGTTAGAAAAGTTAAATGTAAATATTCATAAAATTGGATCTGATGATGCTGCAAATTTACCGTTTTTAAAATATGTTGCTAAAACTAATAAAATAATAATTCTCTCTACGGGCATGTGCACTTTGGATGAAGTTAGGGAGGCTGTAGAAACTATAAAATCACAAAATAATAACAAAATTGCTCTTTTACACTGTACAAGCTGTTATCCAACGCATCCTAAAGATGCAAATATAAATGTAGTAAAAACCATGATTAATAGTTTTCCAGAAATTCCAATCGGTTATTCTGATCATACATTAGATGCAAATGCATCGTGTCTTGCTGTAGCATTTGGTGCCAATATAATAGAAAAACATTTTACTTTTGATAAAAAAGCAGATGGACCAGATCATATGCTATCTTCAGATTTAGTTGAAATGACTGAGCTTGTAAAAAGAATTAGAATTATTGAAAAATTAAAGGGCAGTGAAGAAAAAAAACCAGCAAATGGAGAAAAAGTTAATTTAATTAATAATAGAAAAAGCATTATTATAAATTCAGCACTAACCAAAGGTTCAATTTTGAAAAAAAATCATCTTTCAATTAAACGCCCAGGTTCAGGCATATATCCAAAATATTTAGACCAAGTTATAGGAAAAAAATTATTAAAAAATGTTGAAGAAGATCATGTTTTAAACTGGAATGATATTAAATAAATTTGGAATAATAATCCAAGCAAGAACAGGTTCAAAAAGATTACCAAATAAAGTTTTTTATAAAATTGGAAACAAAACCTTACTAGCCCATATTGCTTCAGCTTTAAAAAAAGAAAAACTTGGTAAAAAAATAATTATTGCAACAACAACTTTAAAAAAAGATATTAAGATTATAGATTGGTGCAAAGCAAATAAAATAAAATTTTTTTCAGGTAGTCATTTAAATGTTCTGGATAGATATTATAAGTGTGCTTTAAAATACAAATTTAAAAATATCGTTAGGTTTACAGCAGATAATCCATTTGTAGACACCAAATCAATTATCTCATTACTTAAACATCATGAAAAAAATAAATTAGATTATACTTCTTCATTACCGATCTTACCAAAGGGTGTAGGCACAGAAGTCTTTACTATTTCAGCTTTAAGACAAAGTTATCTTAGAGGAAAAAAAAAAATTCATAAAGAACATGTAAATGAATATATATTAAGAAATATAAAAAAATTTAAAACAGGAATTTATAAAATTAAATTAAGTTATAATTATAGTTTTTCATATTCAATAGATACAGAAAAAGATTTTAACAGAATTTCAAGAAATTATGAAAAATATAAATATAATTTTAAAAAATATAAGAATTAACAGTGATAGCTTTTGCAATTAAATCCTCACATGAAAGAGGAATGGGACACTTATACAGATCCATTAGAATCTCTAAATCTCTAAAATCTAAGAAAATTATTTTTTTTATCAATAATCACAAAAAATCATTACAAATCTTAAAAGATAATAAGATTTTATTTAAAGTTATAGACTATAGTAAAAAAGATTGGATTGATAAAATTCAAAAAAAGTTTCAAATTAGTACTTGGATCAATGATAGATTGAATACATCAGTAGCAGAAAATATTAAATTATATAAAAAGATAAAACTTATTAATTTTGATGACCTGGGAGGGGGAGCTAGATATGCTCATGTGAATATTTGTCCTTTAATATTTAAAAAAAAAATTCAGGGAAAAAAAATTTTTCAAGGAATTAAATACCTGCCTATAGAAAAAATTAAAAGTAAATATATAAGAAAAAGAACAAAAATAAAAAATATTTTAATATCAATGGGGGCTACAGATAACAGAAATATCAATTTAAAATTATTAAAAAATTTAAATTTTAAAAAGTTTAGATTTACTCTTATAAATGGGCCAGGGCAAAAAAATTCATTTAAACCGAGGAAAAATAGTTTTATTATTAAAGAAAACGTCAAAAATATATATGATGAATTTTATAAAAGCGATCTTTTGATTTGTGGTGGTGGTATGACACCGTTTGAGGCAGCAAGTTCTGGCTTACCAGCTATTATTATTGCAGCTGAGAAATTTGAAATAGACGTTGGTAGAGAACTTTCAAAATTAGGCCTTTCAAGCTTTGCAGGTTATTATAAGGATTTAAATTACAAACAAATCAACTTTAATCTAGATATTAAAAATTTATCAAAAAATTGTTTGAAAATTTTAGATACTAAAGGGCTAGATAGAATAGTAAAAATTATTAAAGATGATACAAAATAAGATTGTAGCCATTCATCAACCAGATTTTCTTCCATATTTCGGTTTTTTTAAAAAAATGTACTTAGCGGATTCATTTATTTATTTAGATAATGTACAGATATCCAGAGGGGGATGGACTGATAGAGACAAAATCAAGACTAGACAGGGAGCGCAATGGATAAAAGTAAATATTAAAAAAGCCAATTTACATGAGAAAATTAGAAATGTTAAAATTTCATACGATTATGATTGGCAGTCAAAATCTTTGAGTTTAATTTATGAAAATTATAAATTATCTAGACATTTTGAGGAAATTTACCTAATAGTTAAAAAAATATTTAGCTATTCGCCAGAATATCTAATTGATTTTAACTTAAGAGCACTCGATATTCTCAGAGAATTATTAGGGATAAAAAATAAAATATTTTTTTCAAGTGATTTTAATACAACAAAAACAAAGAACGATCTTTTAGTAGAGCTTTTAAAAAAAGTTAATGCAAACACTTATCTTTCAGGACAGGGCGCTAAAGATTATTTGGAAGATAAAATATTTTTAGAAAATAATATAAATGTGATTTATAATAATTTTGATCGTCCAATATATGAACAACAATATAAAGATAAAAAAGATTATATGTTTATTGAAGATTTGAGCATTATAGACTACTTATTTAATTGTGGTATACAAAAAGTGAAAAATTATTTAAAGAATTAATATTATTATGAATATTTTAGCAATTGGAGCACACTTCGACGATATAGAACTTGGTTGTGGAGGAACTATAGCAAAACATATCAAAAAGGGAGATAAGGTTATCGTTTTTGTTGCAACTACATCTGGATTTAAGGATCATAAAGGTAAATTAGTACGTTCAAATAAAGTTGCATTAAAAGAAGGGCTGCAAGCTATGAAGATATTAGGAGTAAAAGATTTTGTTCAAGGTAACTTTGAGACATTAAAAGTCGAATTTAATGAAGAGCTAAATAAAACAATAATAAATCTAGTCAAGAAATATAAAATAAATACTGTTTACACTCACTGGGACGGGGATATACATCATGATCATATTGTCGTTGCAAAGGCTAGTTTACACTCTTGTAGACATGTAAAGAATATTTTTATGTATAGAAGTAATTGGTATCAAAGTACTGAATATTTTAATGCCAATTGTTTTGTGGATATTACAAATTTCTGGAAAATAAAAAAAAAATCTATCCAATGTCATAAATCTGAATTAAAAAGAACACATCGAAAATGGATAAGTTTTTTTCATAACGAAGCGCTCAATGCTGGTCAGAAAATTGGAGTAAAATTAGCAGAAACTTTTTTAGTAGTAAAATCCTTAAAATAAGATGTTTCTGAAATTTAATGTTACATATAATTTCTAAAATTAAGTTGATATTCAATAAAATAAAGAAGTATTTTTTTTTTAAAAAAAAATTTAAATTTCCAAAAAAATCATCAATCTTGATTTATGATTGTAATGGAATTGATATATTCCAAGAACTTCTAAACAACAAAAGCTATGAAGTTTTAAATTTCAGAGAAGAAATAAATTTAACAGTAATGTTAAAATGTTTAATAAAACTAAAATTTAGAAAAAAAGATTATCTAATTGAATATATAAAAATTGTAAATCCAAAATTAATTATAACATACACTGATAATGATATTTTTTTTTACAAATTAAAAAATATTTTTAAAGAAAAAATTGTAACTATATCTATTCAAAATGGAATCAGAGCTTTAACTGGAGATATACTTGGAGTTTTAAGAGATTCTCAAGAAAAAATAAAACTTAGCTCTGATTGGATATTCACATTTAATGACAAGGTTGGGCTCGAGTTAAAAAAATTTATATCAACCAACACACTTTCAATCGGAAGTATAAGAAATAATCTTAATCCAATAAGTTTTTCAAAAAATAAAATTAAGGACTCGATATTATTGATATCTCAATATGTAAGTAGTAGTCCAGAGGAAGATAAAAAGTTAGTTTTACATTTATTTCAATTGTTGTTAGATTATACAAAAAAAAATAACAAGACCTTAGGAGTTTTGACAAGAGGTCAGCGTGATGAAGAAATTTCTTTTTTTGAGAAACATGGAAAAAATCAATTTCATTTTGTAAAAAAAAATTTTCAAAATAGTTATCATTGGATTGATAAATATGAAGTCACAGTTTCAATTGACTCAACACTTGGATTGGAGGCTTTATCAAGAGGAAATAAAGCAGCTTTTTTTTACGCAAGATCTAAATTTAGAAATGTAGAAGGTAGAAAGTTTGGGTGGCCAGATGTTTATCCAGATCAAGGTTTTGCATGGACACATTTAAAAGATAATCAATGTTTTGAAAATATTCTTGATAAACAATTTAATACAACACACCAAGAATGGCAAAAAATTTTGAGTGACAATGAATTTAATAAAATAATGTTTTATGATGAAGGCAACAAAATAATAAAAAAGTTTTTTAAAAATATTTATAGTGAACTAAATATTTAGTGGGGTTTAGTTTAATCAGATACTTTTAGAGCCATTTTATATTTGTAGAAACAAAATTTTGTTAATCAAAAGACAAACGTTTTAAAAGTCCAATTCTAAAGTTTCCCACATAATAGTTTTTGAATATAAGCTGTTTGGCATTGCCAACACTTGTATCGTTGTAATTAAAAATAGAGGAAAAAATATTATTTATTTTACGTGTCCTAATATGAAACGTAAACAAATCTTGCCCACTTATTGTTAGTAACAAATTTTGATTTTTATATTTATTTCTTTCAGAAGCAAAATAACCATTATCTAGATATTGTTCTGGTAAATTATTATCATTCTCGAGGACCTTTACAAACCTGGCAGATGAATAATTTTTAATAACCTCATGAATACCCAAATCCTCATTATCACTCCCTTTTGCTCTTACATTTCCAAATGAGTCTATAAGAATCCATTTTTTTCCATTCCATACTTCATTTACGGTATGCCCATTCATCCATATAACGCGAGTAGGAATATTTAAAAGTTGCATTAGGACAGCAAAAACTTTGGCAGATTCTGAACAAATGTTTAATGATGAATTTTCACCAATAGTATTTTCAGGATATTTTCTTATAGTAACTCCAGACGATTCCCTAGCTATTTCTCGTGTGAAGTGGGTAACTTTTAGTATTATTTTTTCCAAATCATTAATTTGTTTAAGCTCATCCGCTACTATTTCAAAACTTAATGAATTTTTATTAAAAGGAATATCAAAAAAATCAGAGAGAGGGGGTGCATTCCAATCAGCAGTATCTAAATATGTTACATTAAGAAATGGAAATGGTTTTCTTATTACTTCATTAACACTTAAAGTTATGCAAAGTATAAATTCTAAAAAAAACCAATATCCTTTTCATTTGCTTTGATCCATTTTTTTAGTTCATCTTTAGTCATCCATTGAGTGTTATTATTACTATTATAAATAAAGTTTTTGGGAACTTTTTTCCCCTTTTTTATTCTCAATTTATCTTTCCCCCAATTGTAAATTTGGGGTAAGATTTTGTAATAATTTGAATATTCATAAGTTGAGTAACTATCTTCTAAACTAATCATTTGTTCATGTAGTTTTTCTCCAGGGCGTATACCGATAATTTTATATTTTGATTTTGGCGATATAACTTTGGCGATATCAATAATTTTCATAGAAGGAATTTTTTTAACATATATCTCACCCCCAACCATATCTTCTAATGCATGCCATACCAAATTTACACCTTGCTCAAGGGAGATCATAAAACGTGTCATTTTTACATCAGTTATGGGCAGTTCATTTTTATTTTTTAAAGAAATAAAATATGGTATTATAGAACCTCTTGAGCCCATAACATTACCGTATCTTACAACAGAAAATTGTGTTGAATTACCTCTTGCATAGGTTGAGTTGCTTGCAACAAATAATTTATCAGATGCTAATTTAGTGGCACCATATAGGTTAATTGGACTTGATGCTTTATCAGTTGAAAGTGCAACAACTTTTTTAACATTTTGATCTATAGACGCATCTATTAAATTCATTGCACCATCTATATTTGTTTTGACACACTCAAATGGATTATATTCAGCTGTAGGAACAATTTTTGTTGCTGCGGCGTGAACTACCACATCTACTCCTTGTAGAGCACGATGAAGTCTAAATTTATCACGCACATCGCCAATAAAAAAACGAATTCTTGGCTCATCTTTAAATTGTTTTGCCATTTCCCATTGTTTCATTTCATCTCTAGAAAAAATTATTAAACGTTTAATTTTGAATTTCTTTAATGTAAGTGAAGCAAACTTGCGACCAAAAGAGCCCGTTCCTCCGGTTATTAGCACAGATAGATTTTTATTCATTACAGTTATATACTATTTATTATACTAAAATTACAATAATATCATTGTATTTAGAAAAAATTAAATAAATATATTTATTTTTATTAGTTTATTTCTGAATAATAATTGCGAGTATATTTATTAATGAAAAATAAAATAATTCTAAATTTAATCAATTACCCAGGTTCTGGCAGTCACTTTTTAATGGATATAATGGCAATCCTTAACGTTACTCACAATCCAATTTTGGATTTAATTGCAAAGATCATAAAATATAAAAAAGGCAATGAATTAAATTTTGATGATTTAAATGTAAAAAGAAAACTTCTTTTTAAAAAAATATATAAAAAAATTAAAGATGAAAATGCTTTTAATGATTTTGGTCTTTTTTCCAAAATTGTTGAGGAGGAAATTTTAGATAAAATTAAAAAAAACACTTTTATTATGATGCCTCAAATTTTTTTTGAAGGTAATAATTTCAATTTAAATGAAGAGGATTTAAACTTTATTAATAATGTATTACTAAATCTTAATAATCAAAAACAGTCATTCATAAACTTAGTTTATCTTCGTCATCCAAACGATATTTTGATTTCAAAAATGAAAAGATTTATTAGGAAAAATGATACTAATAAATTTGAAAAAGAAATACAAAAAATAATTTCTTTTTATAAATACAATCACAAACTAATTGAAACTTTTTACATCAAGTACGAAGATTTGATTTTAAATAAGGACAAAACTATTATAAAAATTTTGAAACTTATAGGTAGTGATGAAAACCAAAATTTAGCTGCTACAAAAGAATTTCATGTTTATAGATCTTCAGCTTTTTACAAAGAATTATATAATTTTCATAATGACATTAATTTTTTATCAAAAATTTATCCAACAAATAATCAAATTAAAAAAAAAATAAAAATTCAATTTATTCAAAAAAATATTGATCAGTTAAAGATTATATATTCATACCTTGTTAAAGCTAACCATTTTAATGATGGAGCATATCACCGAAGCTCAAAAACTATATTTTCAAAAATATTTATTAAATTTTTGCTCTTAATTCCAAGATTTAAAAAAAACTATAAAAAATTGACTGATATTCATTATAGAGAAAAAAATAAGAATCTCATAATTGGAATATAAAAATCTATAAAATAAAAAATTTAATTAAAAATAAAAAAAATTATTTTGTAAGTTTATTTATTACATAAATTATATTGTTTTGCTCTTTAATCGTTAAACTAGGAAAAATAGGTATACTTAATGCATGGTTATAATAATTTTCTGAATTTTTAAAGTTGTGTTTATTAAATTTGTATTTCTTATAATAATATGGTTGTTTATAAATTGGTATGTATAGAACTTGGGAACCAATTTTATGTTTAAGTAGTTCAGTCATAAATTTATTTCTGGTTATAAGAATTTTTTTAAAATTTATCAAAATGGTATAAAGATGATAAGCGTGATAAATATCTTTGTTAACTTTCGGAATAACTATATTTACATTATTTTTGAAACCTCTGTTATATCTTGAGGCTATTTTATTTCTTTTAATTGTAAAATGATCTAATTTTTTTAGTTGACTCAAGCCTAATGCTGACTGGATATCGGTCAATCTATAATTATAACCCAATGTAATCATTTCGTAGTACCATTTGTTAACAATTTTTTTATCAAAAGCATTTTTTTTATTTTCAAATTTACTTTGTGATTTAATAATACCGTGTGATCTTAAAACTAATAGTTTTTCATAGATTTTTTTATTATTGGTAGTTATCATTCCACCTTCCCCGGTCGTTATGGGTTTTACTGGATGAAAGCTAAAAGTTGAAATATCTGAATACTTACACGAGCCAATTTTATAATTACAATATGTGCCGCCTAAAGCATGACAAGAGTCTTCAATTATTTTAAATTTAAATTTTTTTTTCAAATTATAAATTTTTTTCATGTCAGCGCTATGACCACATAAGTGAACTGGCACAACAACATCAATCTTTTTTTTTTTCAATAATTCTTCTAAGGATTTTGGGCACATACAATATGTTTTTTTGTCGATATCAGTCAAATGTACTTTTGCACCTAAATATTCAGCACAGTTTGCTGAGGCAACAAATGTGATGCTTGAAGTAGCAAGAGACGATTTTTTATTAATACCAAGAGCTAGACAAGATAAATGTAATGCAGCAGTTCCCGTTGCACATGTAATAGCATATTTAGCTCCTACATATTTAGCAAATTTTTTTTCGAAATTTATAACATTTGGCCCTTGGGTTATATGGTCAGAATGTAGAACCTTCAACACACTTTTGATATCCTGAGTATCAATATTATGTTTACTATAGGGTAGAAATTTTTTTATCATATTTTAATTTTAAATTTTTGAGCAATATACGCTTCTCTTTTGTTGTTGATTTACATACATTTTTTTCATTGCCTTTTTAGTTTTGTATCTCTTTATATTTCTTTGGAAAATTAGTATAATGTTTAACATCAATTTGAACGTTTTTTAAGTCCTTTTTAATACGCCGTGTATAATGATCTATTGTGTAGTTATAAAAGTAAAATGATTTATTTCTTTTTGAATAATATTCTCTATCAAAAAAATCATAGGTAAAATCATTGTAAAAAAATCTAATTCTATAAGGCAACATTCCTCTATAAGCACTATCTACATTATTCTCTATGTGGTCTATGTCTTCAAAATCTTGTATTCCCGCCTCTTGTTCGGCAGTTAATCCATTACTTAAAGTGATGCCGTTATTGTGGTCTTTTTAATTTTTAAATCTTTCAGAATATTTTCCATAACTATATTCACATAAATGATAACTTGATTTATAGTCAAAACTATTCCAAGGATTTTGCTCAATATCTTTAAAATTTATATCTTCAATCCAATACCTAAAATATTTTAAATTTTTAGTATTCCACCAGACTTTAAAACCACCTTTATTACCGTGCTCAACTAAACCCTTAAATAGATGCCTATTATTCTTACCTAAAAACCAACTATTATTTAATAGAATTTCTAAACCATAAAATTCACTATAAATTCCTATTAGTTTTTTATTGTAACAGTCTATTTTCATAACCCTCTATTTTTAGCATCAAATTAGTGTTTATGATACATACTACTTAATTCGCCTATCACCCTTTCCAATATGTCTTAATCTCAATCGCCAACTAAATAAATGTCTAAAAAAACTAACAAACACAACAAAATAAAACTTATATGTTTTGATTTCAATGTTCCTCTCTTTAATTAGGATAAATTTTTACATAAAAAATATCTAAATACTTTGGGTTATGTTTTATTTTCTTGTTGTCAAAAAAGGAGAGAGGATAAAATCAAAAAAGAGTTGGTAGATAGTATTTCTGATTTGAGTTTTTATGAGTATCCAAAAATGATTGAAAAAATAAAAAATGAAGAGGAAAATTAGTAAAAATCTAAATCTACTCGTAAGAAATTTCCTCAATAGTGAGTATTTAATATCTTAAAAAGAGAAAATACCATTCTACCTTATGAAGAGATTAATAGACACAATATCTGTAAAGTAAGACTTTAACCTAATATCCGTGATGTTTAATTGTTTTTTTTGGATTTTTATGTGGTAATTAATCAATAAATGAAACTTACATATCGTCCAAAAGTATTAAAAGATATAAAAATGATATTTTGAATTTTAGAAAAAAAATATCAAAGAATGTTGTTTTAAAAAAAAATATATTTTTGAGAGACAGAGCAATTAAGTATATACTTAGTTTAGATACTAATATAAATTACCATAAAAATTGGTGAGCAGTCTCTAACCACTAAGTCGTAAAGCTATGGATTTATAATCATTAAAAGTTTTATTATATATATTTGCAAATTCTAAATATATTTTTCACATTTTTTTTTAAACACTTAATCAATTTTGTTGAAAACTTAATTTTCACAACAAAGTTAAAAATGTATTTAGATTTATTAAATTTATAATTTTATATTTACATTATTACTTATTTAAATTAAAAGATCTTATATTTACATTATTACTTATTTAAATTAAAAGATCTTAAAAATCATGAAAGACTTGGATAAAGATAAAATTACAAATCACAAGAGTGCAGTGTATGCTTGGTGGAATTCTGATGGAACAAAAAAATGGGCCAGTCAAACACATCAGCCGGAGTTTGAATCGCATTTACATTATTGGGTAAGGCAAGAAAAAACTTTGAAATTTATTGACAATTTAAATTTGCCAGCTAACTCGAAAATTTTAGAACTTGGATACGGCGGTGCTCAGCTTGCAAAAAAAATTTTAGATCGTAATTTTGTTTATTATGGAATAGATATTTCTCATTATTTATGTGAAGAGGCAAAAAAAAATTATCATCAGCAAATAGAAAATAAAAAGGCTTTTTTTTATCAAGGCAGTTTAGAGGAAAAACTTGATTTTAAAGATAGTTTTTTTGATGTTGTCATAATATGTGGAGCAATCCATTATGCTGGAAAAATTTCAGAAAATTTTTTAGAGGTAAAAAGAGTTCTTAAAAGCAACGGCCATTATATTATAGGTCACGGTAACATGTTTACACTTAATGCAAATTTAAATTATAGAAGATTTTTAAAATCTTTGATATGGTGGTATACGAATGAAAATTATCAACATTCATATTCATTATCTTTTAGAGACATAATTCTTGAAACGCGACTAAGAAAATTCTTTGCAAAATATGAAAATAGTAATTTTTTTTCTAATAAATTTATGACTAAATATTCAAATAAATGGAAATATAAAATTCATAAAAGAATTTTTTCTTTTTCATCCCTCAAAAAAACAATTGAATCAAATAATTTTGAAGTTATCGAGTTCTATGGTGGACCATTTTTATATTCATCAGAAAATAAGAAATACAAAATAAAAAAATTTTTTAATAAAATTTTCCAATATTTATTAGATAGAAAAATATTTCCTTTCTTAATTAAAGTATCAGATAATTTTATATTTTTATCAAAACCAAAATAAGATTGGTCTTATGAAAAATATAGCAATTATTCCAGCTAGAAAAAACAGCCAAAGAATAAAAAATAAAAATATAAAACTTTTTAACAATGAACCCATTATATTTTGGTCAATTCAAGCAGCAATAAAATCAAAATTATTTAAAGAGATATTTGTATCTACTGACTCAAAAAAAATTGCTAATTTATCAAAAAAATATGGGGTAAATGTCCTATATCCAAGACAAGCGAAATTATCTGGGTCTAGAGCTACAATAATTGATGTTGTAAAATCTGAAATTAAAAATTTAGAAAATCAAAATTATAATTTTGATAACGTTTGCTGTATTTTTCCTGCAGCACCTCTATTGAAATATAATTATCTAATCAAAAGTTATCAACTATTAAAAAAAAAAAAATCAAAAGGATTTATTTTTGTAGGTAATAAAGTTGAAAAAAAAATTTTAAGAAGTTTTTATTTCAAAAATGAAGGATTAACTTTTTTCAAAAAGAATTATATAAATGCAAGTACGCAAGATTTGCCCACACCTTTTATAGACGCAGGACAATTTTATTGGGGCTCAAAGCAATTATGGAAAAAGTCAAAAAGTGTTTTTCTTAAAACGTCAAATATTTTTTTATTAGATAGATCAAAATCTATAGATATTGATAATATTAGTGATTGGAAAGAAGCTAAAATTTATGCAAATAAATAAGAAAAAACCCTTGATAAACCTTTTTAGTGAAAAATTAATATTTGTTGGAGGTGTTAAAAGAGGAGGAAAGAGTTTTTTGTGTCCTATAATATCTAGTTTTGACAAAACCGAGGTATTCATGGCAGAGTCAATTGCAGAGAATGTCATGTATTTAAAATTTCTAAAAATGATAAATCATTCAAGCGCAACCTATTTATTTAAATATATTTATAATGAAAGAATTTATAATTTAAATATAGGTAGACATCTAAACAAAAGACTATTCGATTACACCTCAATTACAAAAAATAAAAATAAAGAAATATATTTAGAAAGAGAAAAATCCTCAAAAGAGGGTGATATTAAAATTCAACAAATTAAAAATGAACAAAATAGTTATCCTATTATGTTTCATGATATTTTATTAGATCCAGATTTTGTTTTTAAATGTTTTCCGTATTCAAAAATCCTTTTTGTTGAGAGAAATCCTATAGATTTGATTTTAGAATGGTACAAAAAAAAATATTATGGTCAATTTTATGCAAACCCAAGAAATACAACTTTATCATTTAATATTAAAAAAAAAATACAAGTTCCGTTTTGGTGCCTAGATCATGAAAAAGAATTTTCTAAATTAAAAAATAATTATGAAAAAACAATATTTTTAATTGAAAAATCATATAACATTCAAAAAAAAAATTACCTAAAGTTTAAAAATAAATATAAAAAAAATCTACTATTAATTAAATTTGAAACTTTAGTTGAAAATACAGACCTTGAAATAAAAAAAATCGAAAAGTTTCTAAACTTAAAAAAAACTAAATATACAAAAAATGAAATAAAAAAACAAAACGGAAATAGGAAAAATGCTTCTATAAATTATGCTAATAATAGAAAAACAATATTTAATAACATAAGTAGCGATTATAAAAAAAAATTAATTGAAATCGAGAAAATGTATTTTAAAAAATGAAGTTTGTTAAAAAAAATTTTACAAGAAATCTTATATTAGTTACTGGCACTCTAACTTCAGGCAAAAGCATGGTAGCCCCAGTAGTTGCAAGTCTGTCAAAAGTGGAAATTTTAAGAAAGATTTATTACTTAGATCAACTTTCAATCTTGTATCATTTTAAAAAAATCAATTCTGAAGTTGCGAGATTCCTGGGTCAACATATTTTAGATTTAAGTTATTATGAGCAACTCATAGGCAGAAATTTAAATTTTCGAAAAGGAGATGAAACAGGTGTGTACTTATCTAAAAATCCAGAGTTTTTTAAAAAAAGATTAAATATAAAAAGAGGTGAAGGAATTTTGGAATTTCATGAAAAAATAGATACTCATATGCTTATGGATGCACATGATGCTATCTGGTTTTTAAAATTTTGGGAAAATCTTAAAATAAAAAATTTAAAAATTATAAACATACATAGGAATCCTATTCACATAGTTAATTCCTGGATGAATGTAGACCAAGGTATTGCTGAAGAAAAAGTTCTTTGTCAAATACCTCTTATTTTAAAAAATAATCAATTAAAACCTTTTTATTTTTACAAAAATTTTAAAAAAAAAAATATTAATAATAAAACAGATATAATTATTGATATGGTTGATGAATGTATTAGAAATGAAATAAATCATTACAAAAAAATTAAAAATAAAAAAAAAATTTTTAGAATTAGTTTTGATGACTTTGCAACTGATACAGATTTTCACTTAAAAAAAATATGCGAATTTTTGCAACTAGATCTAACAAAACATACTAGTAGAATTATGAAAAGAGAAAAATTACCTAGATTGATTAATGATTTAGAAAAAGATGAAAAACTTAAAAGAATTGAAAATGAAGTGGATAAAAAAAAATTTGAGAAATTGAAAAAACTAGAAAAATTTTATATTAAAAATTCTAACTCTTTATGGTAATATGGATTTTAGGTTTGTCTGGTGCTGGTAAAAGTTTTCTGAGTTTAAAATTAAGAGATGAGCTTAAAAGTGATTACGGAGAATTTTTAATTTTAGATGGCGATGTAATAAGAAAAGTTTTTGATAACGATCTAGGTTTCACCATAAAAGATAGAAATATTAATGCTTCTAGAATTTCAAAATTGGCAAGTTTTTTAAGCCATAATAATGTTAATGTTATTGTACCTGTTCTGTCTTTGTTTCCAGATTGGCTTAAATGGAATAGAGAAAATATAAGACAATATTATGAAATTTTTATTGATGTTCCACTATCAAAATTAAAGGAAAAAAATAATAAAAACATATACTTAAAAAATGGTATTGAAAATAAAAATGTTGTAGGAGTTGATATCGAATTTATACAACCAAAAAATTTTGATTTAAAACTCATTAATAATTTTGATAAAAATTCGCTGCAAAAAAATATAAAATTAATTAAAAAACTATTAAAAAAAAATGAATAGTTTACTATATTTTTTTTTATTTATTTTAATACTGGAATTAATTACTATCTTTATTGTTCTTTATAATAAAAAAAATTTTCAATGGTTAATTACAAAGAATGAAGAATTTCCAGATTTTAAAAAAAAAAATATAGATAACTTTTTTAAGTCAAGTTATGATAAAAATCTTGGTTGGGTAAAACGACCTAATGTCACTAATTTTCATGACAAAAATAAAAAAAAAACTACATTTTCAATTGATAAATCTGGAACAAGAAAATCAAAATTTAACAAATTTAAAACAAAAGTTGAAGCTTATGGAGACTCTTTTGTTTTTGGACGTTATGTTAATGATGAAGAAGTTTGGACAGAAATATTATCAAATAACTTGAAAGAACATGTTTTGAACTATGGAGTAGGTAACTATGGATTTGATCAGGCACTTTTAAGATATGAAAAAAATAAACATATAAATTCGAAATATACAATTATTGGAGTAGTCCCAGAAACTATTAATAGAATACATTCAATTTGGAAACACTATTTAGAATTTGGGAATATTTATGGATTTAAACCTAGCTTTTTTTTAAATGGTGAAAAGTTAAAATTAAGAAAAAATCCAATTAAAAAAAAAAGTGATTTTAAAAAAAAAAAAATAGCTAGTATTATTAATTCCATCTCTAAAAATGACATTTTTTATGAAAGAAAATTTAAAAAATTCCAATTTCGCAAACCATTTTTAATATCATTCTTTAGAAACTTTAATTTTAACACTAGGTTATTTGCAAAAATTTTGTGCTTTTTATTTGCTAGAGAAAAAGATAAGAAAAAGTATCTTTTTCCACTTTTTTATTCTAATAATATAGAGCTTGCAAATAAGCTTTATACTGAAAGATCAAGTACAAAGTTATTTGAATTATTAATTAAAAGATTTAAAAAAATAGCAGAAAAAAAAAATTCAACACCTATAATAATAATTTTTCCGCAAAAAAGAGATATTGAATTATTTAAAATGGGTAAAAATTATTCTTGTAATTTTTTTAACTCTATGCAGGATATAAAAATAATTAATTTGACAAAGTTTTTATCAAAAAAAAATATTAAAAAAATTTTCTTAGATGAAGAACATGGAGGTCATTTGACCCCTCATGGAAATAAAATTGTTGCAAAGCAAATTCAACAGGAGTTATATTATGATTAATACAAAAGGAAATACATTAATTAATCTTGAGAATAAAATTAGTTTATTCTTAATTCCGGAATCAATAATATTTACTGTTAAAGAATGGAAAAAAAATAAAAAAAATATATTAGAAAAAATCAAAAAAAAATTTAAAAAAAAAAAATTAATAATTAGATCATCAACTACTTCAGAGGATACCAGTACTAAATCAGAAGCTGGTGCTTTTGAATCAATATTAAATATTAATTTTAATGATGCTCAGCAAATAACAAAATCTTTAAAAAAGATAATAAAGAGTTACAAAAAAAAAATTAATCATATTTCTGACCAACAAATTTTAGTTCAAGAAATGATTCAAAATATTAAAATGAGTGGGGTTATTTTTACAGGAGATAATTTTAAAAATCAGAATTATTATACAATAAATTATGATGATGTTACAGGTAGATCAGATACTGTAACTTCCGGAAGCACTGCTTATTCAAATAAAACTCTTTATATATATAAAAGTAAAGAAACTGTTTTAAGATCATCAAGATTTAAAAAATTAATTCGAGCTACTAGAGAAATTGAAAATATTTTTCAATTTCCATTAGATATAGAATTTTGTGTCGATAAAAAAAATATTTTGTATTTATTGCAAGTAAGACCAATTGTTCAAAATAAATCGAAAAATTATATTAAAAACAATTTAATAGAAAGGGAAATTAAAAATTTGTCTACTTCTTTAGAAAAATCTTTTCAAAAAAAATATAAAAATGATTTATTTGGCGATACTACATACTTTAGTCAAATGTCTGACTGGAATCCTGCAGAGATGATTGGTCAATTTCCATCTCGTTTAAGTTATAGTTTGTATTCAAACTTAATTACCAAAAGTAATTGGCTAGTAGCCAGAAAAATTATGGGTTATAGATCTTTTAAAGAAAATTCTCTTATGTCCATTTTTGCAGGAAGGCCATATATAGATATTAGAAAAAGTTTAAATTCACTACTACCAGCGGGAATAAGTAGTAAACTTGGAAATGAATTAATAAATAATAGTCTTTATAAATTAAGATTTTATCCATCTTTACATGATAAGATTGAATTTAAATTATTTCCAACAGGCTTTTCTTTTCAAATTAAAGATATGATGAAAAGTTTAAAAATAAAAACAGATTTTAAAGCATTTGAGGGAAAATTAGTGCAAATGTTTAATAAAAATTTAAAAGTTTCAAGCAAAGGTAGTATAGAATATAACTTAAATAAAATTGAAGTTTTAAAGAAATATCAACAAAAAAACTATTATAATAATAAATTTAGCATAAATGATATAAGAAAAATTTTATTTGAAACAAAGAAATATGGAATAATTCCTTTTTCTATTTTAGCTAGGCATGGCTTTATAGCGAGAGATATACTAAACTCTTTGGAAAAGAAAAAAATTTTAAATTTAAATGATATAGAAAATTTCTCTAAATCTTTTTTTACAATCACATCAAATTTTTTAAATGATCAAGTTCATTTAAAAAACAAAAAAATTTCATTTGAGGAATTCTTAAGTAAATATGGTCATCTCCGAGCTGGTACCTATGATATTAAATCTAAAAATTATTCAAAAATTAATAGTTCATTTTTTTTAGATGGAGTTAATAATAATTTAATTAAATTAAAAAAATTCAAATTATCAAAAGATAAGAAGATTTTAATTGCAAAACTTTTGAAAAAAAAAAAGATTAATTTAAAAGTTAGTGATCTTTTTGATTATATTAAAAATGCAACAATTTATAGAGAATATGCAAAATTTATTTTTACTAGAAGTATAAACGTTATATTGAATAAAATTCAAAATTTTACTACGCAAAATAAAATAAAACTCAAAGATATTGAAAATTTGAGTTTAAGTGATTTGTTATCAAAAAAAAATTTTTCAAAAAAAATTATTTTCAAAAAGATTTTAGAGAGTGAAAAAAATACTATTGTAAATAGACAATTAAAATTACCTGAAATAGTTGTAGAAAAAGAAAATGCTTTTGTAGGTGCTTCGGTAGTTAGTGTTCCAAATTTTGTAACAAATAAAGATATAACCTCTGAAATAAAGCACTTAAATAATGTAAAGTTAAAAAATATTGAGGGTAAAATTGTATTATTGGAAAATGCGGATCCTGGTTATGACTATATATTTAGTTATAAGATTAAGGGTTTAGTTACAAAGTATGGAGGAGCAAATTCTCATATGAGAATTAGATGTAATGAGCTTAATATTCCTGCAGCAATTGGATGTGGAGATGCATTATTTGAAAAATTAAAACATGCCAATAAAATAAATTTAAATTGTAAAAACTTATTTATAAAAATATTTTAATTAATGAAGTCAAATAAATTCATTGCTGTATCTATGAGAGAAGACAAATTTCACAATGGAAAAGAAATTAGATCATGCATCGATAATAAATTACTAAATTGGATATTTAAATTAGGTTATTATCCATATTTAATACCAAATGATATTAAATTTAAAAATTTAATAAAAAAAATAGAGTTTAAAGGAATCATTTTATCTGGAGGAAACTCTGTAAAAAGAAATAAAACTAGAACTATTTTAGAATATGAAATATTAAACTATTCTAAAAAAAAGAATATTCCTGTTTTAGGTATCTGTCATGGTATGCAAGTAATGAACCAATTTGATGGAGGAAAAATTAAAAAAGTTCAAAAGCATGTGAGAACAAAACATAAATTAAAAAATTTAGATTCAAATTACCCAATAGAGGTCAATAGTTATCATGATTATTCGATATCAAAATTAGGAAAAAATTTTAGAATAATCTCAAAATCACTTGACGATGAAATTGAAGCAATATTTAATAAAAAATTAAAATGGCTTGGGTGGATGTGGCATCCAGAAAGAGATAGGATATTTAACAAAAAACTTATAAGAATTGCCAAACAAATGTTTAATAGATAAAATAATTATATTTTTGATAGTTTAAAAGTAAATAAATTTTTTTTTAAATCAAAATAATAATTAAAACCAATATGAAAATTTTTGACTACAAAATCAATTTAGATAGTCCACCATATATTATTGCAGAATTATCTGCAAATCACAATAATGATTTAGATAGAGTATTCAAATTAATTGATGAAGCTAAGAGAGCAGGGGCAAATGCAGTAAAAATTCAAACCTATACTCCTGAAACTTTAACACTAAATTCAAAAAATAAATATTTTCAAATTACAGATAAAGATAGTCTTTGGAAAAATAAGTATTTATATGATTTATACAAACAGGGATCTATGCCATGGGAATGGCACAAGCTTATATTTTCATATGCTAAAAAAAAAAAAATTATTTGCTTTAGCTCTCCATTTGATGAGAGTGCTGTTAATTTTTTAAAAAGCTTCAATGTACCAGCATATAAAATTGCATCATTTGAAAATCAGCATTTACCATTGTTGAAATCAGTTATTAAAACAAATAAACCTATTATAGTTTCATTAGGTGCAACAAAATTTATTGAAATCCTTGAGTTAAATAAATTTTTTAAAAAAAAAAAATATAAAAATTATTGTTTTTTAAAATGTACAAGTTCGTATCCTGCTCCAGTAAAAGAGAGCAACTTAAAAACGATCTCCGATTTGAGAAAAAAATTTAATATTGAAATTGGGCTAAGCGATCACACACCCGGTATTGGTGTTGCAATAGCAGCAGTTGCGTGCGGCGCTACTATTATAGAAAAGCATTTTACTTTAGGAAGAGACGATAGAGGTTTGGACGATATATTTTCAATAACACCTGATGAATTAAATACGTTAGTTGTTGAGGGAAAAAGAGCTTGGGAAAGCATTGGAAAAGTGACTTACAATATTTCAAAATCTGAAAAAAAATCTTTAAAATTTAAAAGATCTATTTTTGCTTCAAAAAAAATTTCAAAAGGAGAGAAATTTACTAGAGATAATATAAAGATTATTAGACCAAACAATGGGTTAAATCCTAAATACTATGATAAAATAATTGGTAAGACATGCGTGAAAAATATTAGTTTTGCTCATCCAATAAGAAAAAAAGATGTTAATTTTTAAAACAAATCTTTTGATAACTTTTTAATTTTATTATCATCTATGTAAATTTTTTTAAAAATTGATGATGCATAAGTTGGTGAGTTTCTAAACGCTATTCTCAATATATTCATCCAGTTAATATTATTATTCTTTCTGACTTTTTCTATATCATCAATTACTTTTAAATATTTTTTAATTTTATGATTTAATATTTTATATAATAAATAATTATTTTTATTTTTATTTAAAATTTCATAATTATTATTAATAAAAAATTTTATGGAAGGCTTATTTTTAATATGAACGTGAGCTAGAAGAATCGAATTTGATTTAATTTTATTTTCAAATATTTTATAAAATAGCGAACCATAACCTTTACTATGAAATTTTTTATTTATTGCAATTGAAACTTTAATTAAACTATTCTTTTCTTCACCTCTAATATAACCAATTTTTTTAGAATTAAAAAAGCACGTATAAAATAATTTAGATTTATAATTATTACTAAACCACTCATCATGCTCTTTTTTATTAATTTTTTTTGAAACCCCAGAATATTTTCTGTTTGTTTTTTCATTTCTTAACACAAAAAATAATGAACTATCTTCTTTACAGGTTTTTTTTATATAAATTTTATGTTTCATGTGATTTAAAAATATAGTTATTATTTAATTAATATCTATATTTTAAATTTATAATAGATTATATAAAGTATATTAAATTAAATTTTCTATATTTTTTTGAGATAATTGTGTAGTTAAATAAATAAGTTTTATTAAGAAAATTGTATTAAAACGTGTTTTTTAAAAAAAGTTGAATCATATGAAAGCTATTGTTCTTGCGGCAGGAAGAGGATCGAGAATGGGTAAAAGTTCAAAAAATTTACCTAAATCATTTATGAAGATTAATAGAGGCGAAAGATTAATAGAATGTATTTTAAAAAAGTTTTTAAAAAAAAAAATTAAAGTAACGATTGTCACTGGATATAAATCATTTCTTTTTAAGTACTTAAAAAATGATTATGTAGAAATAAAAAAAAATAGTAGATGGAAATCCACAAATATTAGTGCTAGCCTCTATCATGCAGATGAAACTTTGTGTAAAGAGGATTGCATTATATCTTACGCAGACATTTATTATCACGATAGTGCTATAAATTTATTAATGAATAATACTAATAAGAATTGTATTACAATATTGTCATATTCAAATTGGAAAAAACTTTGGATAAAGAGATTTAAAAACCCACTTTCTGACTTAGAAAGTTTTAAATTAGGCAAAAATAAAAGATTAGTAGAAATTGGAAATAAGCCCAAATCAATAAAAGATATAAATGGACAATATATGGGATTATTTAAAATTACACCTACCGCTTGGAAAAAAATCAAAAAATTTTTAAAAAATAATAAAATAGACTTATTTAAATTGGATATTACAACATTATTCAATATTGTAATAACCAATGATATTTGTCCCATTTTCGTAAAAAATTATAGTGATGCTTGGTTTGAGGTTGATAGTTACAAAGATTTTAAAATTTTAAGAAAATCTATTGAAAATTAATCTTGTCATAAATCCTTCCGAGGAGTTTTTTGAAAGAAATACTCAATTCATGAATTTATTTGTTGATCGCTACTCCTATGATCAATTTAAGAGTCCAAATAAAGATGATGAATATCATGAGAGTAAACTGGATAAACTTACTAGAATTCAAAATTTTGAATTATCAAATAAATTATTTTATGAAATATTGGGTTGTGTAAAAAATGAACTTAATATTTTGCATAATACAAATTTTAACTCCAAGTTTTTTGAAATACTTATAGGCGCTTGGCTTAGAAAATTTATACAACAATTCGTTTTTAAATTTATAAATATTAAGGAAGTTTTAAACCAAAATGTAGTCAGCCAGGCCATAATAAATGAGACCTCAAGTTATAATTTTTTTACTACAGAAACTGATACAATTCAGCATGCCACATTAAATAACCAATGGAACTCATGTGTTTACTCATACATTATAGAGAATTTAAATGTAAATTTTGAACTAAAATATATTAAACCTAAAGAATTAAATTTTGATGATTTAAATTTTATTAGTTCAAAATCAAATAATAGTAAGAGAAATTTAAAAAAATCAATCTATAATTTTTTGGTCAATTTAACAAACATAATCCCAAACAATGCTAATTTTTTTATGTACAACACAGGCATAAATCCTTTTATTGAAAAAAAAATAGATTTAATTTTTTGGCAATTACCTAGATTTTATCCTTTTAATTTTCAAATAATTTATTCAAAGTTTAACAAAGAATTAAGAAAAAAAATCAATTTTGATAAATATTTAAAGGTAAAATTCAAAGAAGATGAAACAAATTATTTTGGTATTTTTAACTTAATTATTAAAATATTAAATAAGTCATTACCAATATTTATGGTGGAAGATTTCAAAAATTTAATTGAATATTCTATTAAAAAGACAAATTTTCCAAAAAATCCAAAGGCAATTTGTACTGCTACGGCTTTTCAAAACATTGAACCGTTCAAGTTTTATCTGGCACAAAAAAAATTTTATAACAGTAATATCAAGTACTTTGTTTATCAACATGGAGGCTCATATATTACCAGAATAGATAATAGTTTTTTTAATGAATGTAATACTTGTGATAAATTTATAACATGGGGCTCAAAGACAGATTTAACAAAAGATAATAATGTAGAATTTGTCAATTTTAAGCTTTTGGACAAAAGACACTTAAAAAGTATAAATAATGAAGGTAAATTTTTAATTCTTATGAGGTCCAGTGGTTATAATGCTGCACCCTACGATAGGTATAGCGAAGGTATAGAACAGATTAAGCTAGTTTCAAAGTTATGTAAAAATCTAACAGATGATATTAAAAGAAATACACTAATAAGAGCTCATTATTCTTCAAGAAAAAGAATTGATAATTTTGTTAAAGACTTGAATGATATTAAAATAGATTATTCAAAACAAAATTATTTTGATGCAATAAATAGTGCAAAATTATTATTATTTAATCATGATTCTACTGGCATGCTAGAAATGTTTGCATTGAATAAACCAACACTGTGCATGTGGGAAAATAAAAATGATCATTTGAATAGTTTTGTAGAATCTGATTATCAATTGTTAGTTAACGCTAAAATATTGTTTGATAATGTCGAAGACTTGCAAATACATTTGGATAAAATATGGCATAATCCTTTGATATGGTGGAATAGTGAAAATGTTCATAAAAATCTAAAAAAATTTGTAAAGCTTTATACCCGACCACCAAACAAGTATTTTAATAATAATTTTAAAAAAATAATTACTGAAAATAGTCAATTTTTGAATATATAATTTTTTATTTTGTACTTAATTTACTCTAACTTTCATATATTAATAAATTCATTGTGAAAAATATAAAAAAACTTCAATACATAATTTCATTGAGTGGAAAAAAAGAAACTTTTTTATTATTGGTTATGATAATAGTTAGTGCTTTATTGGAAACATTGGGTGTAGCTTCAATATTACCGTTCATGACGGTTTTATCAAATCCAGAATTGATTGCAAACAATCATATCTTTAATGAAATATTTGAAATATTTAAGTTATTTGGGGTTCGAAATAGTCAATCATTTCTTTTCGCTTTAGGTTTGTTGTTTTTCATATTACTTATTTTGTCAATATTATTTAAGGCTGCTACAATGTACTTAGAAGTGCGTTACACGCAATTGAGAGAGTACGAGATTAGCAAGCGTTTGATTAAAATTTATTTAGACCAACCATATAGTTGGTTTTTAAATGAAAATAGTGCTGATCTTGGAAAAAATATTCTTTCAGAAGTAAACCAAGTAATTGGAGGAGGATTAAAACCTTTAATTAGCCTGATAACCAAAGCATTTCTTGCTTTTACAATTATAATTTTATTAATTTTGGTTGATTTAAAAATAACTATAATGGTGAGTTTGACTTTAGGCATTTCGTATGGATTAATTTTTAAATTTGCCCGTGGCTACTTGAATAGAATTGGTGGTGATCGATTAAAAAGTAATCAAGAGCGCTACACTATAGTGAATGAAGCTTTTGGGGCAGTAAAAGAAGTTAAAGTAGGTGGTCTAGAAAAATTTTTCATAGATCGTTTTTCTGCTCCAGCTAAAGTTTTTGCAACAAAACAGTCTTCAGCTTCAGTAATCAGTCAATTACCTCGATTCGGTTTAGAGATAGTTGCATTTGGTGGAATAATTTTATTAATACTATATTTAATCCAAAAAACTGGTAACTTTAATTCTGCTTTACCTTTAATAAGCTTGTATGCACTTGCAAGTTATAGATTGCTTCCAGCGATTCAACAAATTTATGGGTCTTTAACATTAATTACTTTTGTAGGACCATCTCTTGATAAGTTGCATGATGATTTAAAAAATTTTGAAACTCAAAATAAAATTTTTGATATGGATCAAGTAGAATTTAATAATCAAATATTGCTTAAAGATATTAGTTACAGTTATCCAAATTCATCAAGAACAGTTTTGGACAATATAAATATTAAAATTGACGCAAAAACCACTGTTGGTTTTGTTGGTACTACTGGTAGTGGTAAAACAACAACAGTTGATATCATTCTTGGATTACTCGAAGCAAAAAGTGGATTTTTGGAGGTTGACGGTAAGATAATTAATGAACAAAACAAAAGGTCTTGGCAGTCAATAATTGGATATGTGCCGCAGCAAATATATTTATCCGATGATACGATTTCATCCAATATAGCTTTTGGTATTCCAAAAAAAAAAATTGATGATATGGCAGTCAAAAAGGCTGCAAAGATTGCAAATTTGCATGAGTTTGTAATTAATGAATTGCCACAAAAATATGAGACTTTTGTTGGTGAAAGAGGGGTCAGATTATCTGGTGGACAACGTCAAAGAATAGGTATAGCTAGAGCATTATACCACAATCCTAAAGTTTTAATTCTTGATGAAGCAACAAATGCTCTGGATAATCAAACCGAAAAAGCCGTAATGGATGCTGTGAATAGCTTAAGCAACAATATTACTATAATTTTGATTGCTCATCGGCTAAATACTGTTCAAAAATGTGATAATATTTTTCTATTAGAGGATGGAAAAATTAAATCTCAAGGTAAATTTGATGATTTATTTAATAAAAAAATTTAATTATTGAGAATATTTAATAAATTATATCATTTTTTAATAATCATAATTAAATCGTGATTGAAATTTTAATAAAGTAATTTAAACCCTACACAAAATAAAAAATGAAACTAAGTATTTGCATACCAACATATAACAGACCTCAACACCTTGAAAATTGTTTAGAGTCAATATTGATTAGCCAAAAAAATTCTAAAAAAAAAAGTATATTTGAAGTTTGTATTTCAGACAATGGTTCAAAGCATAACATTGCAAAAATTGTAAGAAAATATTCTAAAAAATTAAATATCAAATTTCACCGGTTTAACAAAAATTTAGGAATTACTCAAAATTTTTTAAAAGTTGTTGATATGGCTGAAGGAGAGTTTGTTTGGACTATAGGTAATGATGATTTATTATTACCACATTCCTTAAAGAAAATTTTTTTTCTTTTAAAAAAGCGTCCTTTTGCAGATTACTTTTTTATTAATTCATATAATTTAGACTCAGAATATTTAAAAAAATATGAGCATCCGTTTTCTACTTACAAATTACCAAAAAAAATGGAGAGGTTTTCTAAAGTGAAAGATAGTAAATCCACTTATTTTTGGGATTTAATTGATCCGGTTATTGCTTATGATTTCTTGCTTGGTATGTTTTTCTCTCTTTTTAGGAGAAGTAAATGGGATGAAAATGTCAAGTTTATTAATATGAAAAATGCAAAAGATAAGAGATGGATGTCAACACCTGATAATACTTATTTTAACACAATTATATTTGCAAATGCTTTTAAAAATTCTAAAGCATATTTTCAAGCAGAACCTCTAAGTGTAAATCTAGGTGGTGTAAGAGAATGGGTTGCTATGTCAGAATTTATTCTCATTGTGAGAATACCAGGTATTTTAGATTATTATAGATCAAGAGGTCTACCATACTTGCAATATTATAAATGTAAAAATTACGCATTAAGAGATTTTGCCAGATGCATGGGAAAGATTTTATTATCTAAAGATAGAAGAGCTTATAATTATTTTAATTTCTGGTCGTATATTCTAAAAAATTTACATTTTTATAATATATATCTTTCACCTCTCTATGGAATTTATTTAAAACTTAAAAGCTATTTAAGAAAATGAAATATTTAATTGTGTGTGGAAGTGATAGATCAAAGCATAAAGTTGCGCTTAGCATTTTAAAATACTTTTTAAATCAACATAAAAAAGAGAAAAAAGATATTTTTGTTTGTGTTTTAGATAAAGACAAAGTAATTTGTAAATTGCTAACTAAAAAAGGAGTAAAATTCATTACAAAAGGTATTGAAAAATTTTTATTAAATGTAGAAAAAGATAGTTTTGATTGGTTGTTAAATATTTGGGGATCCATAATTTATAAAAAAGAAACTCTAAAAAAGTTTAAAAATAATATTAATTTACATCCTTCATATTTGCCTTTTGCAAAAGGAAAAGATCCCTATGTTTGGAGTATTCAAAGCGAATATCCATTAGGTGTAACTATACACGAAATGAATTCTCAAATCGATAGTGGAAAATATTTTATTAGAAAAAAAATTTTATTAGATTTTCCATATAATGCTGGAGATGTTTTTGATTTATCATTAAAACAATGCATATTAGAATTTAAAAAAAACTGGTTAAATATTCTTAATAAAAAAATCAAAAAAAAAAAATTTCTAGAATCAAAAACTAAAATTTATAAAAGAATTGATTTAATTAATGATAACATATTAAATCTGGATAAAAAAATAAATATTAATTTAAGAAAATTTTTCCTTAAAATCTTAAGTCAAGATTTTAACTTTAATAAGTTGCAAATTATGTATAACAAAAGTATTTTTGATATTAGTTTAAATATAAAAAAATCTAAAAAAAAAAATTGGTATAAATGAAGAATATAAGATTATTTCAACCATCGTTGGGGAAAAAAGAATTAGACTCAATTAAAAAAGTTTTTGATAAATCATGGATAGGTTATGGAACTGAAGTTCAAAAATTCGAAAAAGAATGGTCCAAATCATTTAATATGAAACATAGTATTGCAGTTAACTCATGTACAGCCGCATTACATCTTTCTTTATTGTGTAACAATTTTAAGAAAGGTAAAAAAGTATTGTTACCTGCAATAACATTTAGCGCAACAGCTGCTGCTGTTTTATATTGTGGTTTAACTCCTGTATTTGTTGATATTAACGAAAATGACTTAAACATGAATATCGAAGATTTAAAAAATAAATTTACCAAAGATTGTGTTGCAGTTATGCCTGTACATTTTGGAGGCCATCCATGTGAGATGGAAAAAATTATGAGTTGGGCAAATAAAAAGAAACTTATAGTAATAGAAGATTGTGCTGAAACATGCGGTGGTTATTATAAAGGAAAAAAACTTGGAACATGGGGTCATTTTGGCTGCTTTAGTTTTGAGGAGAAAAAAATGATGACAACAGGTGATGGTGGAATGATAGTTACAAACAATGCTAAAATTGCAAAGACATTAAAATCATTAAGTTTTCACGGATGGGATAAAGATCCATTATTAAGACATAAGCAGAGATTTTCAAACAATCAAAAAAATACCAAACAAAATCTTCATTGGTATTATGAAATAAATCAACTTGGTTTTAAATATAATATGAATGATCTTGAAGCTTCAATTGGTAGGGTGCAATTAAAAAAATTATCATTTCTTAACAACTCAAGAATAAAGTTTTTGAAAAAATACTTAAAAAATTTAAAAAAATGTAAAAATTTAATTCCTACATTTCCTTATGATCTAAATAAATCATCTTATTGGATGTTTTCAATAAGATCGAAAAATAGAGATGAATTAATTTCTTATCTAAAAGAACATAATATCTCAACCAGTGTTCATTTGATGCCTTTACCTTTGCATCCATTGTATAAAAAGTTTAAATCAAAAATACCAAACGCCCTTAAAGTTTGGAAAGAATTAGTTACCTTACCTTTGCATCCTCATCTACAAGATAAAGAAATAAACTTAATTAATAGAAAACTCAGAGAATTTAGACTATAGAGCTTATATGATATGCAAAAATTGTAAAAATCCAAAGTTAAAAAAAGTATTCAAAATTGGTAAACAGCCAATTAGTAGTGTTTTTCATGATAAACCTATCTATAAACTAAAAAATTATTCTTTAGACTTATATAATTGTCCCAAGTGTGATTTGGTTCAATTTAGTTCATTGCCACCACTGGATGATATGTATGGATTAACTTATGGTTATAATACATCTCTAAGTCCATTAATGGTAGATCATATGAGAAAAAAATTTTATTCTATAAACAAAAATTATAAAAAATTACTTAAAGGCCAAATCTTAGATATAGGGTCAAACGATGGAACTTTTTTAAATTTTATGTCTAGTTTGAGAGGATCAGAACTCTTTGGTATGGATCCATCATCAAAAAAATTTTTAGATAATTATAAAAAAAACATCACAGTGGTTACAAACTATTTTACAAAAAAAAAATTATTGGAAAATATGACAAAAGATCAAATTAAAAAAAAATTTAATATCATTACCTCATTTGCAATGTTTTATGACATTGAAGACCCCAATAGTTTTTGTAAAGATATCAGTGATCTCTTAAATAAAGATGGTATTTGGATACTTGAGTTTTCATATCTACCACTTTTATTTAAAAATTTAACTTATGATCAAATATGCCATGAGCATGTTACTTATTACTCTCTAACAACATTCGATAAAATTTTAAAAAATAATAAAATGAAAGTCATTGACTTGAGTTTTAATGAAATTAATGGTGGAAGTATAGAGGTTGTGTGTGCAAAAAAAGATTCTAAAATAAAACAAAAGCCAATTGTGCAAAAAATTTTTGAAGAGGAGTCTAAAATTTCAAAAAACATTTTTAACCTTTTTCAAGACAGAGTAGATAATGTGAAAAAAACGGTTTTAGAATTTTTAAAAAACATCTCTGCAAAAGATATAATGGGATATGGTGCTTCAACTAAAGGAAATATCGTCCTAAATCATTTGGGAGTCACAAATAAAGATATTCCACTTATATGTGACACTAATCCTTTTAAATATAACAGATATACTCCGGGTACTAATATTAAAATAGTTTCAAAGGAAGTAATGAGGAAACGGAACCCTAAATATCTTTTAGTTTTAATTTGGTCTTTTAGATCAGAAGTCATTAAACAGGAAATGAATTATATTAAAAATGGAGGTAAACTGATATTCCATCTACCTATATTTCATATTGTTGATAAAAATAATTATAAAAAATATTTAAGGTCCAATTTTAACAGCATGTCATATTCTATTAACTAAATGCTAGATTTAAAATTTTTTAGAGGAAAAAAAATTTTCATCACAGGTCATACAGGTTTTAAAGGTTCATGGTTAACGTATATTTTGTATTTAAGTGGTGCAAAAATTGCTGGGTATAGTTTAAAACCAAAATATAAATTTGATAATTTTTATCTTTTAAAATTAAAAAATAAAATTAAAAATAACTTTGGTGATATAAGAGATCAAAAAAATTTATCTAATAAAATAAATAAATTTAAACCTGATATTATTTTTCATTTAGCAGCACAACCCTTAGTAAAAGATTCATATTTAGATCCAAAATTTACATTTACCACAAATATAATTGGAACTTTGAATATTTTAGAGATTATTAAAAATGTTAAAAGTATAAAATCAGCAGTAATAATTACTTCAGACAAATGTTATAAAAATTTTGAAAAAAGATCTGGTTATTCAGAAAATGATGAATTGGGAGGTAAGGATCCTTATAGTGCTTCAAAAGCTGCTGCTGAAAATATATTTTACTCATACAAAGAGTCTTTCTTTCATAAAAAAAAAAAATTAGGTCTTGCATCTGTTAGAGCAGGGAACGTTATAGGTGGTGGCGATTGGTCAAAAGATAGAATTATTCCTGATTATATTAAATCTATTATTAATAATCAAAAATTTACTTTAAGAAGCCCCACGGCTACCAGACCGTGGCAACATGTTTTTGATCTCTTAAATGGTTATTTGATTTTAAGTAAAAAGATATATGGAAAAAATAATTACAACGGTTCTTGGAATTTTGGCCCTACTAAAAATCATATTACGGTTAAAGAAGTAGTTTTAGGATTAGCAGAAGCCATGGGCATAAAAAAGAAAATTTTTGTTAAAAAAGATATAAATTTTAAAGAAACAGGATTGTTAAGTCTAAAAATAAATAAATCCCAAAAATATCTTAATTGGAGACCAAAACTCTCTTTTGTTAAAATTCTTAACATGACAGCAAATTGGTATCAATGCTATATGTATGATAGAAAAAATATTGATAACTTAAGTAAAAAACAAGTTGCAGACTATTTTTATGATTGAAGGTGTTAAAATTATTCCTAAAAAACAAATTATTGATGAAAGAGGAAAAATCATGCACATGATGAGAAATGATGATCCAAACTTTACTAAGTTTGGAGAAATATATTTTTCATACTCTCATCCCAATACTGTAAAAGCTTGGCATCTTCATAAAAAAATGACTGTCAATTACGTCTGTGTTGTAGGTAAAATAAAATTAGTTTTGTTTGATGATAGACCTGAAAGTTCTACAAAAGGTAAACTACAAGAGATTTTTTTGACAACTGAAAATTACAGTTTAGTTAGTGTACCCCCAAAAGTCTGGAATGGTTTTAAATCAATAGAAAATAAATTTTCAATAATTTCTAATTGTTCAGATATACCACACGAGGCTGAAGAAATGTCCAGAAGACCTTTTGATGACCCATATTTTAATTATAATTGGAGTATAAAATTAGGATGAAAGTCGTCATATTAGCTGGAGGGAAAGGCACTAGATTGGCTGAATTCACCAGCTTAATACCAAAACCAATGGTACCCGTAGGATCAAAACCTATACTGGAACATATAATAAACTATTATATAAGTTTTGGCTTTAAAGATTTTATTATTGCAAGTGGTTATAAGCATAAAATAATTGAAAGTTATTTTAGGAAAAAGAAAATTTCTGCAAAAATAGTTGTAATGAATACTGGTGTTGAAACTTTAACAGGAACAAGATTAAAAAAATTAGCTAAACAATTAAATGAAACTTTTATGGTAACTTATGGTGATGGTTTATCCAATGTAGATCTAAATAAATTACTGAAATTCCATAGAAAAAATAAAAAAAAAATTACCTTAACAGCAGTTCATCCACCAGCAAGATTTGGTGAACTAACTGTGAGAAAGGGAATAGTTTCAAATTTTGAAGAAAAACCTCAATTGCAAAAAGGATGGATAAATGGAGGATTTTTTGTAGTTGAGCCTGAATTTTTAGAATTTATTGGAAATAAAAATGTAATGCTTGAAAGAGATCCTTTAGCGAAAGCTGTTAAAACAAAAAATTTAGCTGCCTATCAACATGAAGATTTTTGGTTTTGTATGGATACACTGAGAGATAAAAAAGTTTTAGACAATATGATTAAAAATAAAAAATCACCATGGCTTAAATAATGCTTAAAATAGCTGTTTTTGGAGGAACAGGATATCTTGCATCTTTAATAAAAAATCAAAATAAAGAAAATAAAAATAAATACATTTTTTTTTCAAGAAAAAAAAATCAACAAAACTATATAGACTACAAACTATTAAAAAAAAATTTTAATAAATTTAAAAACTTCGATTATGTTATTCATTTGGTTGGATCAAATCAAAACAAATTAATTAAAAATAAAAACTTAATTAAAAAAAAAAATAAGATTACTTCTGATATTTGTGATTTATGTTTAACTAATAATATTAAATTAATATATATATCCTCTCTTCAAATTTATAAGAATTATGGAAAAAATAACTTAACTATTGAATCTAAAATAAATTACAAAAATTCTTATTCGCAATCGCATTTTAAATCTGAAGAAATTATAAAAAAAAAATTTTTTAGTTATAAAAATACTTTTATGATTTTAAGAGTTGGAAATATTTTTGGATTTAAAAAATATGAAAAATTGCCAGAAATACACAATAACATTATTCATAAATTATGTATTTCTGCTTTAAAAAAAAAAAAAATTGTAATTGAAAAAGGATTTTTACAAAGAACATTCATCCCTTCGCAAATTTTTGTTGATACAATAAATACATTAATAAAAAAAAATTTATTTAATAATTCAATAGTAAATATATCTTATAAAATTTTTTCACTTAAAGAAGTAGCTTATTTAATTAAAAAAAGGTTAGAATTAATTTTAAATTATAAAGTTGATATAAAAATAAAAAAATCATTCAACCTAAAAAAATTTACAGTTTCCTGTAGTAAAAAGTTTAGATACAAATTTAATAAACACCAGATAAATCATGAAGTTGATAGAATATTAAAAAATCTAAATAAATAAAAAATAATATTTTTTAAAGATATCAAATAGCATGCCTCATAAATTTTATCTTGGCAAACATTGTGATAAAATATTATAGTCAATAAATATTTGTAATTTATATAATAGTAAAATTTAAAATGAATATCTCAAAATTCCCCTTTTATTTTGTATTGGTAGCTTCAGTGTTTCCATTAATCGGCGGTTTATTAAATGTAGATTTGTACCATGTACCATTTATATCTTTATCAATATTTACTATAATTTTTTTTCTTTATAAGAAAAAAAAATTAATATTTGATTTTGATTTTTTATTTATAGTTTTTTTAATTACATTTTTTGTTTTAATTATTAATATTCTTTTATCAAGAGGTTTTACTTTGCTAGCTTTTGGTGGATACGTCATATTCGCTTCATTTATTTTTCAAAATTTTTATTTTCGTTATGAGCTCAATGTGAGGACAATTTTAATTTTCTTCAATTTTTTTTATAAAAGTTTCTTGGTCATATTATTAATCGAAATATTACTAATTAAGTTTGGTTTTGAGACATCTTTAAAATCTTTAATAACGGGTTATAAGGCCCATGTAGGTTATGATGTGGGTAGATTTATATCTAGATATATCATTTATGTGGGCACAAATGGGCCTAACAGTATTTTCCTTGGATCTCAGGTGGCTGGAACCTTATGTCTATTATCATTTATTTGGTTTAAAACATCACAAAAATTAAACTATTTTTACAGTTTAAAAAAATATCGATCATGGAAAAACTTATCATTTATTTTATTTATCTTAACTCTAAGTGGCACTACTTTTTTTCTTTTTTTCGTTTTTTTAGCTATGACTATGTTATTAAAAAATAAAGGATTTTTAAAAAAATTTTTTTGGATTCTTTTTTTTATAATTTTAATTTATATTGCTTACTATTTAATAGATAATCAAATTATATACACAAGAATTTTCAGAGATAATACAGTTAATATACAGTTATCTGCTAAGCCTGCTTTGATAGAAATGAATGTATTTCATCTAATTAAAGATATGAGCCAATTTGAATTTTATATATTTATATTTACCAGACCGGTTATCGAATGGACTAATCTTCCTTTTTTTTCAATGATGTTTGGATCAGGAAATACTTTTGTAGAACAGAATATTTATATACCAGGCGATTTTGGTTATGGAGCGATGTTATTCAAAGGAGGATTTTTATTTTCTTTTTCTTTCACAGTTTTGATTATAAAATTTTTATATAGTTATTATTTAAAAAAAAAATATTTTTTTGATTTAGAAATTTTTAATTATTTAGTTATTGCAATTACAATACTATTTTTCTCACTAATACATTACAATCAATCTATATCCAATTTTGGAATTATTTTTTTCTTTGCGTTGCATATTGCTATAGCTAATTTGTTAACCAAAAATAAACTTAAGCTAAAAAATTAATATGCTATATAAGAAATTTTATTTTAATTAATTTATTTGAATAGAAGGTAAATATTGAAGTCTAAATCATCCCAATTAGTATCAATTATAATACCCACTTATAATCATGCATCATACCTTGATAGGGCTTTAAGATGTGTATTAGATCAGACCTACGAAAACTGGGAGGCCATTGTAATCGATAATTATTCAACGGATAATACTCAAGAAATAATATCTAAATATAAAGATAAAAGAGTCAAATATTTAAAAATTCGTAACAATGGAATTATTGCGAAGTCAAGAAACAAAGGTATTTTAGCTTCCAAAGGAAACTGGATTGCATTTTTAGACTCAGATGATTGGTGGATACCAAGAAAATTAGAATTATGCATGAAGTATATAAATAATAATGATTTAATTTATCATGATCTAAAAATAAAATATAGTAATAGAAGAAACTTATTAAATAGAATAGTCAAAACTCGTAAATTAAAAAAACCAATTTTAATCGATCTGCTTGTGAACGGTAATGCAATTTGCAATTCGTCAGTAATAGTTAAAAAACAAATCCTACAAAAAATTGGATTGATTGATGAATCTTATGATTTAGTAGCTAGTGAAGATTATAATGCCTGGATAAGAATTTCGAGTTTAACTGATAAATTTTTATACTTGCCAAAAAAACTTGGGTATTATTTTATACATAACCAAAGCGTTTCAAAAAAAAATACATCAACTTCGTTTCGCAAGGCAACGGTTGAATTTTTATCACTTCTCAATAAAGAACAAAGATTAAAATTAAATGCTAATATTAAATATTTTTCCGCTCGTTTTAATTATCTAAATAATAATTATGCAAAAGCTAGAGGAGATTTAATTTTTGTATTAAAAAAAGGTTTTTTTCATTTAAGGTTAAGGGCAATTTACATATTGTTAATGATGATTTTAAAAAAATAATAAATGAAAATAATTCATATTATAACAAGCCTTGACGATGGTGGTACTGAGAAAATTTTATACAATATATGTAAGTATGATTTTAACAATCAACACATTGTAATTTCTCTTAAAAGTTCTGGTAAGTATTTTTCAAAATTGAAACAAATTGGCATAAAAGTTTATTCAATGAAAATGTCATTTTTTTCAATATTGAAATTTTTTTATCTAGTGAAAAAAATTTCATACATCAGGCCAGACATTGTTCAAACTTGGTTGCCACATGCAGATTTACTTGGAAGTTTTGCTGCTAGGTTGGCAAATATTAAAAATATAGTTTGGAATATACGTTATTCTAAGCTTGAAAAAGAAACAGTTAGTTTAAGTATTTTAATTTTAATAAATTTTTTATCTAAACTGTCATACGTCATACCAAAAAAAATTATTGTTGTTTCGAAAAGTGCATTAAAAAATTGTAAAAATTTAGGTTATTGTAATTATAAATTAAATTTAATTCAAAATGGATATGATTTATCTATTTTTAAACCAAATAAAAAAAAAAATTTATTAAGAAAAAAACTTAAGATAAAAAAAAATACAAAGATCATTGGCTGTGTAGCTCGCTATGATGCAACAAAAGATCATTTAAACTTATTAAATGCCTTGTCAATATTGAAAAAAAAAGATATAAATTTTTTTTGTATTCTTGTTGGTTCTAATATTAATAATCAATTTTTAATTGAAAAAATAAATCAGTTAGGATTAAGCAAAACTATAAAATTAATAAATAAAAATAATGAGATTTCTGATTTTTTTAGAGATATCGACATACATGTGTTAAGCAGCAAAACTGAGGGATTTCCCAATGTTGTTGCAGAAGCGATGGCATTAAAAACTCCTTGTGTAGTAACAGATGTTGGAGACTCAGCGTTAATTGTTGGCAAAACTGGCTGGATTGTTCCCCCAAGAAACTCAGAAAAATTATCAAATGCTATCGAAAAAGCACTATCTGAAGTTCGAGGTGCTAAATGGAAGAAAAAATGTAATCTGGCACGATTAAGAATAAAAGAAAATTTTGAAATTAATAAAATGTTAAATTATTATAATAGAGTTTGGTCTAAAATTTTTAATGATAAAAATTAGATTAGTTAAATGAACTATATTGAGATAAGTTTATTATTAATAAATTTTTTAAATTAACAGTGTTGTAAATAAAAATAATTTTAATGCAATTTAAATTGATAACAGGATCAGCTGGTTTTATTGGCTCAGCAGTTTCAAAGTCTCTCTTAGAGAAAGGAGATTATGTTATTGGAATTGATAACCACAATGACTATTATGATCCTAAGCTTAAATATGAAAGACTTAAAAAGTTAAAAAACTACGAAAATTATATACATTTTAAGGAGGATATTGCTGATAAAGAAAAAATTGATAAAATTTTTTGTAGTTATAAAATTGATAAAGTAATTAATTTAGCAGCTCAGGCTGGAGTAAGATACTCTATAGAAAATCCTCTTGCTTATATCAATAGTAATATTGTTGGATTTGCAAATATTTTAGAAAATTGTCGTCACCATAAAATTGAACACTTAGTCTATGCAAGTACCTCAAGTGTTTATGGAGCCAATACCAAAATGCCTTTCTCTGAGCATCAAAGTGTTAATCATCCTCTTTCTGTTTATGCTGCATCTAAAAAATCTAATGAGCTGATGGCACATACTTACAGCTACCTCCATCAATTACCAACAACTGGACTTAGGTTTTTTACAGTTTATGGACCTTGGGGAAGACCTGATATGGCTTTATTTAAATTTACAAAAAATATTTTAGAAGAAAAACCTATAGACGTATTTAATTATGGAAATCATACTAGGGATTTTACATATATTGACGACATAGTTAAAGGAGTAGTTAAAGCCCTTGATAATCCAGCAACAACTAATGTTGATTGGGATAGTAATCAACCAGATCCAGCTACCAGTAAGGCACCATGGAGAATTTATAATATAGGTAATAACAAACCTGTAAAACTCATGGATTATATTGATGCTTTGGAAAAAACTTTAAAAAAAAAAGCAATAATCAATTTTTTACCTTTGCAACCCGGTGATGTACCAGATACCTATGCAAGCGCTGATAATCTAAAAGATAAATTTAATTATAAACCATCAACATCAGTAGTTGAAGGAATATCTAATTTTGTTAATTGGTATAAAAAATATTACCAATTATAGTTGTTGTTTAAAAAAAGTTTAAAATAATTTTTTTTCAAAGTCTTGTTGTTTTCAGCTAAGGTTAAAATCAAATAATAAAAATTTATTAATAATTTAATGGCTTATAGAATTTCTATTTATTCATTATTCTTCGAAAAACAAATTCATTGCACCCAAGTTTTCCACCCACTGTTTTTAACTGTGTAAGTATAAAGCCTTTAGTTTTATAAAAATTAAAAATTTCATTAGGACTCGATACTTCAAATGGATATCCACCCAACCAGTCTAACAAGTCGTAATATATTGTCATACCTCTTGGTGTTTTTCTATTTTGTAAATATTTAAGAATTACTGATGGCAAGGTAGGATATAAAAAATGAATAAAAATCCACAATGGACGTGTGAAAGGAATTTTATTGTATGTTTTTTTTACAAATATCCAATATTTACTTGCAAGTTGTTGATGATTATAGAGAGCTAAGAATAAAACTCCTTCTTGTTTTACTAGATCAATGACATTATCTAATGCATTCCACATATTTCCAGTGTGATGTAAAACTCCCCAACTATAAACATAATCAAATTTTCCTAAACTAACTAAGAACTTTTTATCTAATATAGATCCGTGAATAATTTTCCAATCAGTATTTGTTTTATAAAATCTATTTTTTAATTCTTTTGTGCACCAGACTGATGATTTATCAAAATCAAAAGATACAACACTAGCACCTAAATTTTTTGCTGCTAGTGAAAATAAACCACTACCACTTCCAACATCTACAAATGTTTTTCCTACCAAATTTTTTACCCCTAACATTATTTTAAGGGAATTTTCGGCTTGTTCTATTCTTTCTTTATTGAGTTTTTTTAAAAAGGCTTTCCAATTTTTTCCAAATTCAAATCTTTCTCCACTTTCGATCTCAGCATGAAATTCTTCTAAACTCATTTTTTTGTCCATTATATAAGAAATAGATTTTAGCAGTAAAACTTAACTTTGTTTAGCTTATTTAGATTTTTAACACTTTTATATATCATAATTTTAACTACATAATTTCATTAAAATTATTATTAATACCATCATTAGTTAATTGCCATACTTTTTTAATTAATATAAAGCTTACTTTCTGACATGATTAATAAAAATATAGACCTTAATTTAGCAATTATTGGTTTGGGCTATGTCGGTTTACCCTTAACTTTGGAATTTGCAAAAAAAAGAAAAGTAATTGGATTTGATATTAATTCAAAAAGAATTGAAGAATTAAATTTAGGAATAGATAAAAATTTAGAATTTAAGAAACACGAACTTCAACTCTCAAAATATCTAAAATTTACCAGCAATGAAAAAGATCTTAAATCTGCAAATTGCTATGTTGTGACCGTGCCAACACCAGTAGATGATTTTAAAAAGCCAGATTTAAAACCACTTATAAGTGCTAATGAAATGCTTGGTAAAATTATAAAACAAAATGATTTAATTATATATGAGTCCACATTTTTTCCAGGTTGTGTTGAAGAAGAATGCGTCCCTATTTTAGAAAAACGATCAGGGTTAAAATATAATCATAATTTTTTTTGTGGATATAGCCCAGAAAGAATAAACCCAGGAGACAAGCATCATACGATTTCAAATATTAAAAAAATTACATCAGGCTCAACCCCAGAAATTGCAAATTTAGTAGATGAACTATATAATGAAATCGTTACTGTTGGTACTCATAAGGCTATTAGTATAAAAGTTGCAGAGGCAGCAAAAGTAATAGAAAATACACAAAGAGATTTAAATATCGCTTTGATTAATGAGTTATCGATATTATTTAACAAAATGAATATTGACACACAAGCTGTTTTAGCCGCTGCAGCAACTAAATGGAATTTTTTACCTTTTAAACCAGGCTTGGTTGGAGGTCATTGTATTGGTGTTGATCCTTATTATCTAACATATAAAGCAGAAAGTATTGGTTATCATCCTAAGATAATTTTAGCAGGTAGGGAACTAAATGATAATATGGGAAATTATGTAGCTTTAGAATTAATTAAAAAAATGAAAACAAAGTCTATTCAAATTAAAGGTGCTAAAATTTTAATTATGGGATTGACATTTAAGGAAAATTGTCCAGATATTAGGAATTCTGGTGTTAAACAAGTTATAAATAAATTAAAAGAATTTGGATGTGATTTAGATCTGCAAGACCCTTATGTTAACAAAGAAAATATAAAAAAAATATATGATATTCATCCTAGCTCGACTCTAAACCAAAATATTTATGATGCAGTGTTAATAGCAGTTTCTCATGATGAATATAAAAAAAAAGGTTTAGTTTATTTTAAAAATTTATGCAAAAAAAATCATGTATTTTTTGATTTAAAAAATTTATTTAACTCAAATGAAGTAGATTTAAAACTATAAACATATTAATTTTTATTTGAAAAATATAGATAAACAAACAGTAAAAAGTTTTGGTGAAGAATGGGAACATTTTGATCAATCTGTCTTGACAAATGAAGAGGCCTATAAGATGTTTAAAAATTATTTTTCTATTTTTCCATTGCATAAGTTATCCAAACGATCAAAAGGTTTTGACATGGGTTGTGGGAGTGGTAGATGGGCAAAATTTGTTGCACCAAAAGTTGATTTACTCCATTGTATAGACCCATCAGTTGCAATTAAGGTTGCTAAAAAAAATTTAAAGGAATTTAAGAATATAAAATATCACCAGAAATCTTTGCATCAAATTAGTCTTAGGGAAAAAAGTCAGGACTTTGGATATTCATTGGGAGTCTTGCATCACGTTCCTAATACAGAGTTAGCAATAAACTCTTGTGTAAAATTATTAAAACCCAGAGCACCTTTTTTGCTTTATATTTATTATGCATTAGATAATCGACCTATATGGTTTAAATTTTTTTGGATTATTTCAAACTATTTAAGATTAATTATTTGCAAATTACCAAAATTTTTAAAAATTTTTATTTGCAATATAATTGCAACTTTGATCTACTATCCTTTTGCGAGATTTTTATTAGTTTGTGAAAAAATTGGCATAAATCTTAAAAATTTTCCTCTCTATTTTTATCGATCTTCAAGTTTTTATGTAATGTGTACAGATGCTAGAGATAGATTTGGAACACCATTAGAAAAACGTTTTACAAAAAAAGAAATATATAAAATGATGAAACAATCTGGTCTTCATAAAATTAAATTTAAAAATAGTTTACCTTATTGGACAGCTATTGGATTTAAAAAAAAATAATGTGTGGGATTAACGGTTTTTATACCCAATCATCGTTTAGATCTAATGATGTAATTTTCAAAATGAATTCGGCTATTTCTCATCGTGGCCCCGACACAAATGGTTTTTGGCTAGAAAAAAAATCAGGGATTGCTTTAGGGCATCAAAGATTATCAATTATAGATTTATCTTCAGCAGGTAATCAGCCAATGAAGTCAAACTCTGGTAGATATATCTTAACATATAATGGTGAAGTCTATAATCATTTAGAAATTAGAAAAGAACTTGAAGAAATCACTCCCAGAATTAAATGGAGGGGAAATTCAGACACTGAAACTTTATTACACGCAATTGATTTTTGGGGTATTGAAATTTCATTGCAAAAAATTCAAGGTATGTTTGCTTTTGGACTTTGGGATCAAAAAATACGTTGCTTAATTCTTGCAAGGGACCGTATTGGAGAAAAGCCATTATATTATGGTTGGCAAGGTGAAGGTAAAAAAAAAACTTTTATTTTTAGTTCAGAATTAAAAGCAATTAAAGTTCATCCAGAGTTCAATAGGAACATAAATAGAGACGCAATTGCACTTCAACTGCGTCATGGATATATCCCAGCTCCTTATTCAATATATAAAGATATTTATAAATTACAGCCAGGGCACTACTTAAAACTGAAAGAAAGTGACCTAAAAAGAAATTTGTTGCCAGATTCTAAATCGTATTGGTCTTTGACAGAAAATGTATTATTAGGAAATAACAATCAATTAAAACTGAACGAGTATGACATTCAGCAAGATCTTGAAAAATTTTTACTATCCTCAGTAAAAAAACAAATGGCGTCAGATGTTCCATTAGGAGCCTTTCTTTCTGGTGGAATAGATTCATCTACAATTGTAGCCATGATGCAAGCACAATCAAATAATCCAGTTAAAACTTTCACAATAGGTTTTAATGAAGATGATTACAGTGAAGCTCAGTATGCAAAAAAAATTGCAAAACATCTTGGCACTGATCATACAGAACTTTATGTTTCTTCAAAAGAAGCGATGGATGTAATACCAAAACTACCAATTATTTATGATGAACCATTTTCTGATTCTTCACAAATTCCAACTTTTCTAGTCTCACAACTTGCAAAAAAGCATGTTACAGTTGCTCTTTCTGGTGATGGGGGGGATGAACTATTTTGTGGTTATAACAGATATATAATTAGTGAAAAATTTTGGAACATTTTTAACTTAATACCACAACCATTAAGAAAAATTTTAGCTTCAGGACTTCAATCAATATCATCTCAAAATTGGACTAAAATATCAAAACTTTTACCAAGGTTAAATAAATACTCTAATTTTGGAGACAAGATACACAAAGGTGCAAACGCATTAAAAGCTCACACTTCACATGAGTTATACTATTTACTTTGCTCACATTGGCAAAATCCAACTGAAACTGTAATAAACAGTAAAGAACCAAGTACATTTTTGACTAAATTTAAACCAGAACTTAAAGGATTAAATAGACAACAGCAGATGATGGTATTAGATTTTATTACTTATTTACCAGATGATATTCTTGTAAAAGTCGATAGAGCTGCCATGGCATCATCACTTGAAATAAGAATACCCTTTTTAGATCATAAATTAATCGAATATGTTTGGAAAATATCGCACTCACATAAATTTAAGAAAGGACAAGGAAAGTGGATTTTAAAAAAAATTTTAAGCAAATATGTGCCAAATAATTTAACTGAAAGACCAAAAATGGGTTTTGGCATTCCTGTTGACTCATGGTTATGTGGGCCATTAAAAGATTGGGCTGAAAATTTGCTAGATCAAACAAGATTGCAACAGGAAGGTTATTTTGAAACAAAATTAATTCGAGAAAAGTGGAAAGAACACCTTTCAGGAAAAAGGAATTGGCAATATGATTTATGGAGTATTTTGATGTTTCAAGCTTGGTTAGATCAAAATAATTGAGTAAAAATATTTACTTTAATGAAAACATGGTAAATACTAAATTAAAGGAGTGAACTATTAAACTTTTAATACTTATTAATAATTTAAATTTTTTTTGCTCTCATCGTTTGCCTATTGCAGAAGCTGCAAAAGCCAAAGGGTTTAAAGTAGTAATTGGGTATGGCGAGGATGGAGATGCTAATTTAAAACTACTGAAGCAAAAAGGATTTAAAATCAAACATATACCTATGCACCGTAAAAGTATCAATTTATTCAATGAGCTCAAAACTATTTTTTGTATTTGGAATTTTTTTAAAAAAGAAAAACCAGACATAGTACATTTAGTTACTATTAAGCCATATCTGTATGGTGGAATTATTTCACGAATTATTCGAGTACCATGTTTAGTATCAGCTATTTCAGGACTTGGAACTTTATTCATTAGCAAAGACTTTAGGATAAGGACTTTACGTTCACTTCTTTATCCAATCTATAAAATGACTTTTAATCATTCAAACCAAATAGTTATTATTCAAAATAAAAGTGATTTGAAAACATTGGTTAATTGGGGCGTGTTAAATTTATCTAAAATCAGATTAATAAAGGGCTCCGGTGTAAAACTAGAAAATTTTATAAATCCTGACGAGCCCAAGGGAGAAACTATTGTGTGTTTTGCTGCTCGTTTATTGCGTGATAAAGGGGTTTATGATTTTATTTCTGCAGCACGTTTACTAAAAAAAAAAGGTGTAAGGGCACGCTTTCTTTTAGCAGGAGAATTAGACCAAAATAACGCATCAGGATTAAATTTTGATGAATACAATGAACTTAAAAAAGAAAATAGCGTTGAATTCTTGGGTTATAAGGACAATGTTCCTGAATTATATGCAAAATCACATATAATATGCCTGCCATCTTACAGAGAAGGTTTACCAAAATCACTTATTGAAGCTGCTGCTGCGAGCAGGGCTATTGTAACTACAGATGTTCCTGGTTGCAGAGATGCAATCATTCCAAACAAAACTGGCTTACTTGTTCCAGCAAAAGATCCTCTTAAACTGGCTGATGCATTAAATTGGTTAATAGAGCATCCTAAAGAACGAATTTTCATGGGAAAAGAGGGAAGAAAATTTGCTGAAAAAGAATTTCGTATTAAAAAAATTGTTCATGAGCATCTAGATATTTATCAACAATTAATTGATAAAAAATCAAAAATAATTTTGAGTTAATTTAATACAATTACTATATTAATAAATAATGAAAAAAATCTGCATCATAGGAGCTTATGGATTTATAGGTAGGTCAATTTGTAAGGTCTTAGTCAATAGTAACAAAACAGTCAAAGGCCTTGTGAGAAATTTAGATTTATCCAAAAATTACAAAAGAATTAATTACATTTCGGTGGGTGATATTGGTTTCAAAATAAAATTAAAAAATTCTCTAATTGATACTGATTGTATAATTCATTGTGCAGGAAGAGCACATAAAATGAATGATGATAATAACTTTGATGATTATCGTTTAACAAATATAGATGGCACAAAACATCTTGCAGAACAAGCTGTAGAAGCTGGTGTAAAAAGATTTGTTTTTTTAAGTTCAATAAAAGTTAACGGTCAAAGCAATGATCAGATAAATGGTAGAGAAAAATTTACTTATAAAGACAAACCAAACCCTCAAGATCTATATGCAAAATCTAAATTAGAAGCCGAGAAGACATTGTGGGAAATTTTTTCAAACACAGATTTAGAAGTAGTAGCAGTACGATTACCACTGGTTTATGGGAATGGTGTAAAAGGAAATTTAGCAAGGTTGATAAAACTTGTAAGTTCAGGAATTCCACTACCATTAAGTTTAGTTAAAAATCAACGGTCAATGATTGGAATAGATAATTTAGTTGATTTGTTAATTCATTGTATTGATCATCCAGAAGCTAATGGAAAAACTTTTTTGGCTTCAGATGGAGAAGACTTATCTACACCTGAATTTATAAAATTGATCGCTTCATCAATGAGAAAAAAAGCTAATTTGTTTCCTTTTCCTGTTTCCATGCTTAAGTTTCTAGGTTCAGTTTTTGGGAGAAGTGATGAAATTAATAGGTTGATTGGATCATTAAGGATAGATAATAGTTATACAAAAGAAATATTAAATTGGACACCCCCTGTAAGTGTTGAAGAAGGTATAAGAAGAATGGTTGAAGGAAAATGATACGTTTTTTTGATTTTTTATTTTCATTTTTAGGTTTAATAATTTTATCTCCTTTATTAGTTTTAGTATTTTTTATCGGTTTATTTGAAAATGGTTCACCTTTATTTATACAAGGTCGAGTTGGTTATAATCTTAAATCTTTTTCGTTAATTAAATTTAGAACTATGCCAATGGGTGTTAGATCAGCTGGAACACATTTAATTAGAAATATTCAATTAAGTTCATTTGGAAATTTTTTAAGAAGAACAAAAATTGATGAAATTCCACAGTTATTAAATGTATTATTTGGAGATATGAGCTTAGTTGGACCTAGACCTTGCTTATATAATCAAAAAAAATTAATTAGTGAGCGTAAAAAAAGAGGGATATTTAAAGTAAGACCAGGTATTACCGGACTTGCTCAAATTTCAGGTATTAATATGAAAACCCCAAAGATCCTTGCTAAAACAGATAAAAAAATGATTAAGGGGATTAGCTTATATAACTATTTTTATTATATCTTTAAAACAATCTTTAAAATTATCTGTTAAATAGGCCTATTTTTTATTGAAAAAAAATTATGTATTTAAATTGGTCTGCTATTGATTAATTTTCATATTTTAATAATTATATTCATAAGTTCATAGTTCTTCCTAACTATGCGCCTTTAAAAACACCGTTTCGGTAGGCAAAAAAAATAATTAAATAATCTAAAAGAGTGTTTGTACGCGCTTTTTTTTAATTCTTAGGAGGAATTATGAGTACAATTATAGATAATAATGATTTAAATTGCAGGATGGGTTTTGTTAATCCCCATAACATGATTAATCAAAATAGCTTAGGTCATTCTCAAAGTTGGAGGTTTGAAAAACAGAAAAAGTACGATTATTATGACTAATAATTATTATAAATTTTCCTTATTATTGTTTTTTGATATTTATACTTTATTGTTAGCTTTTAAATTAAGATTATGTCAATTTTAACAGAATTATCTAAAAATATTATTAATCTTTCTCGTTATACTAAGAGGATAATAGTAATTCTAATAGATATAGGTTTATGTGTTTTTTGTACTTGGCTAGCATTTTTTTTAAGATTAGAGCAATTTGTTAAAATTAATGATGTAACAACTTTAGCAGTTGAGATTTCAATACTCTTTGCAATTCCAATATTTTGGTTAATGGGACTGTATAAAACTATTTTTCGTTTTCAAGGTTCCTCAATTATATTTTCAGTATTTATTGCAACATTTACTTATGCATTATTGTATTTTGCAGTGATTAGTATTTATGGAATTCAAGGCATTCCAAGATCAATTGGTATTATTCAGCCTATATTATTATTTTTAGCAATTTCAGCTACAAGAGTAAGTATTAAATTTTTATTTATATCGAATTTAAAAAAAATAAAAAATAAAACTAATGTTCTAATTTATGGAGCAGGTAGTGCAGGAAGACAGTTATTAACAAGTTTAGAAAGCAATCCTAAGATGAAAGTCGCTGGTTTTCTAGATGATGATCCACAATTTCACAGACAAAAAATATTAGGTCAAACAGTTTATGATCCTATAAATATAAAAAGATTAATTTATAAAAAAAATATAAACCTAGTTCTGCTAGCCCTTCCTTCAATTAGTAGACAAAAAAGAAATCAAATTATTAATAATCTAAATAAATTTAAAATAATTGTTAAAACACTACCAAGTGTTCAAGATATTGTTGAAGGCAGAGTATCTGTATCAGATATTAGAGATTTAACTATTGATGATCTTTTAAATAGAGAGCAAGTTCACCCAAATTCAGAGTTATTATCTAAAAATATAAATTCAAAAGTTGTAATGGTTACAGGTGCGGGAGGATCTATTGGTTCAGAGATATCTCGACAAATCATAAAATTAAAACCAAAAACATTAATTTTTTTAGAATTAAGTGAGTTTGCTCTTTATAAAATAAGCGAGGAATTAAAAAATATAAATAAAAGTATAAAAATCATTCCTTTACTCCTTAATATTCAAAACCAATCAAAAATTGAACAATTATTTAAAACTTTTAATATAGATACAGTTTATCATGCAGCAGCTTATAAACATGTACCTTTAGTTGAAGAAAATATTTCTGAAAGTATAAAAAATAATGTGTTTGGAACGTTTAATTTAGCAGAAACCGCACTTAAATATAATGTTTCAAATTTTGTTTTAATATCCAGTGATAAAGCAGTTAGATCAACAAATATAATGGGTGCCACTAAAAGGCTTGCTGAAATTTGTGTTCAATCTCTTTATGACAATCAAAATCTGCAATCTAAATTTGCAATTGTAAGATTTGGAAATGTATTAGAATCTTCAGGTTCCGTTATTCCAAAATTTAAAAAACAAATTAAAGAGGGAGGTCCTGTAACCCTTACTCATCCTGACGTAACTCGTTATTTTATGACGATAACTGAGGCATCCCAGTTAGTTATTCAAGCAGGGGCTATGGCTGAAAAGTGTGAGGTCTTTGTTTTGGATATGGGGGAAAGTATTAAAATTAAAAACTTAATTGAGAAAATGATAAAACTTTCAGGACTTTCGATTAAAGATGACAAAAATTCAGATGGAGATATTGAGATTAAATTAACAGGGCTTAGACCAGGTGAAAAATTGTATGAAGAATTATTAATAGGGGAAAATCCTCAAAAAACCTATCATGAAAAAATTCAAAAAGCTCAAGATCCTTTCATTTCTTTTAGTAAACTTAAAATTGATTTAGACCATTTATCAAATTTAATTGAAGAAAATAAAGTCGAGGAAGTTAAAAATATACTGTCAAATTTAGTTCCTTCTTATCAATCAAATTCAGAAATTGTTGATCATTTCTATGAGTATCAATCAAATTCAAAAAATGATTTAAACCCTCCCAAAATGATTAATAACAAAGATAATAAAGTTATAAGAATTAAAAATAAATAATTTTATAAATTAAAAATTTAATGAATAGTTTTAAATACTTAAATACAAACCTTACTAATTTAATCATAGCATCTATAATCCCTTTTTTAATATGGGGACCTTTTTTTCCAGATTTAATTGTAAGTGTTTCATCTTTATTTTTTTTATTTTATGTTTTTAAGAATAAAAAATTTTATTTTTTTAACAATAAACCATTAATCATTTTTTTTATTTTTTGTATTTATTGTATTTTACTTAGTATATTTATAGCCGAAGATACAAAGCTTAGCTTTGAAAGCTCATTATTTTATTTTAGGATAGGAGTGTTTAGTTGTTTTATTTGGTATTTAATTGATAAAGATAAAAGTATTTTAACTTTATTTTATTATGCCTTAGTTTTATGTTTTTTTGCTTTAGTCATTGATGGTTATATTCAATATTTTACAGGTGTTAATTTAACAGGTTTTAAAATTTCAGGTTCTCGTGTTTCATCTTTTTTTGGAGATGAACTTATAATGGGCTCATATTTATCTAGATTGTTTCCTTTATTGTTTGCTTTGTTTTTAATAAACAAAAAACAAAAATATGAAATTTATTTTATAGGTCTTTTATTTATTTTAGTAGATGTACTTATTTTTATGTCTGGAGAGAGAAGTTCTTTTTTCTTTTTAAATTTATCAACAATATTTATTATTATCTTAATTAAAGAGTATCAAAAATTTAGACTTGTAACGTTTATTATAGCAATAATTTGTGTTTTGATTTTAAGTTTAAACTCATCAAAATTGAATGAGAGAATGTTTAAAGGCCCAGCAGAGGATATGGGGCTAGTTAAAAGCTCAAAACAATCAGTAATTTTTTCACCAGACCACGATGGTTTAATTAGAACAGCTTATAACATGTTCAAAGATCAACCTTTATTAGGTCATGGTTCAAAAATGTTTAGGATAATTTGTGCAGATGAAAAATATGCTGCAGGAGCTAATACTTGCAGGACCCACCCTCATAACTTTTATATTCAACTATTGGCTGAAACAGGAATTATTGGATTTTTATTTCTATTTAGTGTTTTAGTTTATGTGATCTATACAGCTTTAAGACAATTTAAATCTATAATTTTTAGACAAAAAAGGCCTTTATCAGATTATCAAGTCTGCTTATTAGCTGGAATTTTAATCACTGTTTGGCCTTTAGCCACTAATGGTAATTTTTTCAATAATTGGTTGATGATAACCTATAATTTACCGGTAGGTTTTTATCTTCAAACAATTTATTCTAAAAATTAATTTAAAAAGATTTAAAAAAATGGTTTATTAAGATATTAAGATTGTAAAATGAAAAAAAATTTCCCCGTATATGATTATGAAATAGATCTAATTGCTTTATTAAAAATTCTTTGGGATAATAAAATAAAAATTATTTTAATTACAATAATTTCATTTTTAATAGGATTGGGATATTCTTATAAATTGCCAAACAATTATTTACATTCATTAAATGTAAGTAAAAGTGATAGTTCTAAATTTATTAAACTTAATTATCTAATAAAACTTATAAAATCAAACCAGCCAAACCAGCCAAACCAGCCAAACCAATTAGTTTTTTCAAATAAAATAATTATAGATAGATTTATTAATGAATTAAAAGATTATGAAGAATTTTTATTTAATTTAAAAGATACTAAAAAATTTAAAGAAATTCTTAAAAATTTATCAATTGAAGATCAAGAAAAGGTATTGTTTAAACATGTAAAATTATTAGAGATTGTCAAAGCAAAAAAAAAAGAAGATATTTATATTTTAAATCTTAATTGGCAGGATTCTGATGAATCAAAAAAAATTATTCAAGATACATTAAATCTTGTGATGAATAATGTGATAAAATCAATTTTTGAACAGTTAGAGCAAACTTTAGAATTTGAAAAAAAAATGATATCTCAAAATGATAGAAAAAAATTAGATTATTTGTCAGAACAAAGCTCTATCGCTAAAGAACTTGATATTTCAGATAATCAAGTAGACAATGCTAATTTATATCAATCCAACCTATCATTAAACATTAATAGTAATGATATTACAGATACTGCATATTATTTGAGAGGGTATAGAGCAATTGATAGGGAAATTGAGCTAATTCAAAATCGAGATTATCAAAATTTAAAATTTATTGAGCAAGAAATAAATGAATTTAAAAATTCTGATATTAAGTTTGTAGATTATAACGCTTATTTAATCGAGACAAAATCTCTTAAAAATACGAAATTAATTTTAATAATATCGATTATATTAGGGTTAATAATTGGAGTGTTTTATGTGCTTATCTCAAATGCATTTAAACCTTAAACTGCTTCAAATAAAAATAAATAAAGAATTTAAGCAAATACTGAGATTATTTTGATTTTTAAACGATATATTAAACTTTACATCATCAAATATTTTTAGTAATAAACTCTGCCTGGTGATTATTGCGAAAGTGTAATACCCGATCCCATTCCGAACTCGGCAGTCAAGCCTTTCAGCGCCAATGGTACTTTGTCTTAAGGCACGGAAGAGTAGGACATTGCCAGGCAAATCTAAAATGAAAAATCTCATTATTGTAACTGGTGGTGCTGGATTTGTTGGCTCTAATCTAATTAAATCACTCTTAAAAAAAACAAATAAAAAAATTATAAGCCTAGATAATTACTCTTCAGGTAAGAAAAAAAATCATATTAAAAATAACAGAGTTAAATACATAAAAGCTGAAACTATTGAAATTTCAAAACATTTAAAAAATATGAAAAAACAAATTCATTCAATTTTTCATTTTGGAGAATTTGCAAGAATTTATCAAAGCTTTAAAAAATTTGATGCATGTTTTAAATCAAATTCTATAGGT
>Ga0209425_10000338_pt1 | contig 57095 bp, 52 predicted proteins | sample COG_05_FD_184749 | JGI IMG/M metagenome (GOLD analysis project Ga0209425, IMG submission 184749) | Pelagic Microbial community sample from North Sea - COGITO 998_met_05 (SPAdes) (version 2) | ecosystem: Environmental > Aquatic > Marine > Neritic zone/Coastal water | place: Helgoland, sampling...
CAGATTTTTGCCATCTTCGTATATTAATTTTGTTATTCTTTTTTCAGTCTCACTTCTCAACACACGATTTGCTGCACGAGCAATAGTGCGGCCAGCCATTGCGCCATCAACAGTGGCTGGAATAAATTTTAAACCTTTAATATATCCAATGAATTGACCCTCAACTAAAATAGCTCCGTCACTATTAACTCTAGTATCAAGTATCTCCCTGTCTTTCAGCTTCTTTACTAAAATTGAAGTTCTTTGATCTATAAACGTTTGAGTAAGTCGCCGATGCAACGCATCAGATAGCCTATCTTCAATTTCTCTGGTGCGAGCCTGCCATTCTTCAGGATCACTCAACCATTTAGACCTATTAGAAATATATGTCCAAATTCTAATATTTGAAATTCTGTCAACTAACGCATCAATACCGCCTACAGTTTTATCGATTCCACGGACCTCTTTGGCTATCCAATCTGATTTTAATTCTCCATTATCTGATAAGTGTCTAAATAATTCAGCCAAAAGATTTGCGTGTTGCCCTGTTATTTGTTTCCTAAAATCTGGAATCTGGCAAACATCCCACAACAGCTTAACCGAACTGGGGTTTTTTAACTGATCATTAATGTTATTTTTTTTAATAATTTCTCTCAAAAGCCTCTCATCATTTGACCTCGGCGTTTTGACCAACCCCGTTTTTTTTGGAACTTGGTTCAGGCTAGTTATCAAACCTTCTAGCGTGCTAAAATCCAGATTAATGCTTCGCCATTGCGCATTTTGTTCTAAACCAAATTTATGTTCCTCAATTTGCTCAATTACATTAGGGTTAATTCTACCAGCACTGCCAGTCTCACCAAAGGTACCATCATTCAAATGGCGTCCCGCTCGGCCCGCGATTTGTGCCAACTCATCGGGCCTTAATTCTCTCATTATTTTACCATCAAACTTATTTAAAGCTGCGAATGCAATGTGATTAATATCCATATTTAGTCCCATACCAATGGCGTCGGTAGCCACTAAATAATCAACATCACCATTTTGAAATAATTCGACTTGGGCATTTCGAGTGCGAGGACTTAAACCACCCATAACGATCGCTGCTCCCCCTCTCTGCCGACGAACCAGTTCGGCAATTGAATAAACATCGGACGCCGAAAAGCCAACAATTGCTGTTCTCCTCGGAAGTCGGGCAATTTTAATTTTTTCCTTATACAGTAATTTAGAAAACCTCGGACGCATCACAATCTTGATATTTGGAATTAATTTTACCAATAGGTTTTTAACAGATTCAGATCCCATAAGCATGGTTTCACTGCGCCCACGGGCACGCAACAATCGATCGGTAAAAACATGCCCACGATCAGTATTAGTGCATAGTTGCACCTCATCAATTGCTATAAAATCAACTGGCTTAGTCAAGGGCATGGATTCGACCGTGCAGAAAAAATATTTTGCGTGATGCGGAATAATTTTTTCCTCTCCAGTAACAAGAGCTACCTGTTGAGGCCCTTTTATAGCGACCGCACGGTCATAATTTTCTCTCGCCAATAACCTTAGTGGAAAACCAATCATTCCACTACCATGCCCAAGCAATCTCTCCATTGCAAAATAGGTTTTACCGGTGTTTGTTGGCCCTAAAACAGCTGTAATATTTATTTCTTTAGTATATATTTGCATGATAGCAGTCAATTTTGGTAGGTTAGAGAAATTAAAACAATATTTAAATTAGATTTATAGAAGTAAACCGAAAAAAATAAAAAGTAAAAATATTATAATTTTAGGACTTGCATAAAAGATTAGTCAGATACATATGACTGTCAGCACGTATAATTACAAATTTTAAAACTTAAGCGTTAATGGTGAAGTATTATGGCAACAAAAGAAGCGGAAAATAAGATAGAATTCAAAGCTGAGGTCTCCAAAGTTTTGGATTTAGTAATAAACTCTTTATATAGCAATAAGGAGATTTTTCTCAGGGAACTGATTTCTAATGCTTCAGATGCATGTGACAAACTTCGATATCTCTCCCTAACACAAGATAAACTTGTAGATAAAGGTACAGAATTTTCTATATCAATTACTACGGATAAAAAGTCTAAAAGCATTTCAATAAGAGATAATGGAATTGGAATGAATCATGATGAACTAGTCGAGAATTTAGGAACGATTGCAAAGTCTGGTACAACAGCTTTCCTAGAGAATCTATCCGGTGATGAGAAGAAAGATGCAGAACTCATCGGCCAATTTGGTGTCGGTTTTTATGCATGTTTCGGTGTGGCAGAAAAGGTAGAAGTTTTAACCAAACGTGCTGGCGAATCCCAAGGCTGGCTTTGGACATCTGAGGGTGCGGGGTCCTACAGCATAGCGAAAGCAGATCGTGACAGTCAAGGCTCGACGGTAACGGTATTTCTAAAGAAAGAGAGCAAGGAGTACCTTGAGGAAGCAAGAATTCGGAATATAATTAAGACTTATTCAGATCATGTCTCGCTGCCAATTAATTTTGAGAAGGTAGAAAAAAATAAAACTGACATAGAACAACTTAACAGTGGTTCAGCTATTTGGACACGAAATAAGTCTGATATCACAGATGACCAGTATAAAGAATTTTACCATAGCGTTGGGCATGTATTTGACGATCCATGGTTAACACTTCATAACCGGGTTGAGGGGAAGATTGAATATACAAATTTACTCTACATCCCATCTTCAAAACCTTTTGATTTAATGAATCCAGATCGCAAGCATAAGGTAAAACTATATGTAAAAAAGGTCTTCATTACTGACGATTGTGAAGATCTCATGCCAAGTTACTTGAGATTTGTTAGGGGTGTTGTTGACTCCGAGGATTTACCGCTAAACGTTAGTCGCGAGATGTTACAGCACAATGTGCTTGTAACCCACATCAAAAAAGCACTTGTTAAAAAAGTTTTTTCAGAATTAAAAAAGAAAGCCACCAAAAAACCAGAGGAATATGAATTGTTTTGGAACAATTTTGGGGCAGTGCTTAAAGAAGGTTTATATGAGGATCATGAAAACAAAGATGCGCTCATTGAACTCACTCGTTTTAAATCAACCAGCGGTAATGGCCTTGTTAGCATGGAAAGTTACATAGCGGGTATGAATGACGGACAAAAGGATATTTTTTATATAACAGGAGACAATGCGGAGATACTCGAAAAATCGCCTCAGTTAGAAGGTTTCAAAGCACGCGGGATTAATGTTCTGTTGCTTACTGACCCAGTTGATGAATTCTGGATACCAATGGTCGGACAGTATAAAGAAAAAACATTTAAATCTGTGACAGCTGGTGACATTGATTTAGGTGAAATAGAAGATTCGGAGAATAAAAAATCAGAGAATAAAAAAGATGATGCCGTTAAAGACGCTGACCTTGCTAAATTGATTGTAGTCATTAAAGAGATACTTGGAGATTCTGTAAAGGATGTTAAATCTTCTGATCGGCTCACCGATAGTGCCGTTTGCTTAGTTGCTGCTGATGGCGATATGGACCTCCATCTTGCAAGAATGCTAAAACAACAGGGTCATGCCGATATGCAAGATAGTAGCCGAATACTTGAGATAAACTCATCCCATCAATTGATTATTAAATTATCCGAAATTTCTCAAGATCTATCAAAGAAAGATCTATTGGGTGACGTTGCGCATCTTCTATTAGACCAAGCCAAAATCACAGAGGGCGAGGCTATTAAAGATCCAGCCAACTTTGCTAAACGACTAAACGAGACTTTGGTAAAAGTTTTAATTTAAAATAAAAAAAATTTGCAGTTTAAGGGATTAAAGTTAGAGATTTCTATGATGTTAAGAGAGTTAAAACATCAGATGGGATATTAGTAGCCTTTATTCCTTTTTCTGACTGCGGTGCTTTAACAGCCCATACGCGCTTTTCTATTCCCTCAACGTGAATTTCTTTACCTTTGGAAATTTTATGGCGAATAGTGCCTACTTTTCCCTCCCAATTTTCCACCCAAGTTTCAATTATTATTTGATCATCCATTCGAAGTGGTGACAAAAATGATGCTTGAGCATCAACCAAAGGTATCCCAGCAATATCATATTGCGGCCACATCTTCCCCCAAAATAGTCCAACCTCGTTAAACATGTTTTGGGTTGCGATATCAAACCATTGGAAATAGTTCGGATAAAATACAATTTGAGCGTTATCGCAGTCACTAAACATAATTGTTCTATCTTGAAAAAAAGTTTTCATTTTTAAATAATTTTTCACTCTCGTTCACGCCTTAATTAGAAGTTTATATACGACATTGTTTAATGTATAGCCAATCACAATATTAATTATTATTTTAGACTTGTATAAAATTAAAGTTTATTATTTTGGTATCTTATCAAAGACGTTAGTTTTTTAGGGAGGCATAATGAACGAAATTCGAGGAGAAAATATAAAGCCATTACATTTTAATTGGGTAGTTGAAAATCATATTGGTACAATTACACTTAACAGGCCAGACCGAAAGAATCCCCTAACATTCGAGAGTTATGCAGAACTTCGCGATCTTTTCCATCAATTACAATGGGTTAAAAATGTAAATGTATTGATCATTACTGGAGAGGGCGGAAACTTCTGCTCTGGCGGAGATGTTCATGATATAATTGGTCCACTTACTAAAATGGATATGGCAAGTCTCCTAGACTTTACACGCATGACTGGAGATTTAGTAAAAGCCATGCGTAAATGTCCTCAACCCATAATAGCTGCGATTGATGGAGTCTGTGCTGGAGCAGGGGCTATTTTGGCAATGGCAGCTGATCTTCGCTACGGTACTCCGACTTCAAAGGTCGGCTTCTTGTTCACTCGTGTTGGGTTAGCCGGATGTGATATGGGAGCGTGTGCAATTCTACCAAGAATCATTGGTCAAGGAAGAGCCACTGAACTATTGCTTACAGGTCGTATGATGACCTCAGATGAGGCCTTGGGGTGGGGTTTTTATAACGATATTGCTCCCCATGAAAAGCTTATTGATATAGCAATGAAACAAGCAACCAGAATATCAGCGGGCCCAAATTTTGCTCACGCTATGACAAAAAAAGCACTTCATCAAGAATGGAATATGGGTATTGATGAAGCAATAGAGGCGGAGGCTCAGTCGCAAGCAATTTGCATGCAGACTAATGATTTTATGAGAGCTTATGAAGCATTCGTGGCAAAAGAAAAACCAGAATTTCAAGGTAATTAGAATGGGGATCTAAAATGCTTAAACTTAAGGACAAAGTTGCAATTATTACGGGAGCAGGACAAGGAATTGGTCTCACTTACGCTCGGTGTCTTGCCTCTGAAGGAGCCAAAGTCGTTATTGCAGATGTTATTGATTGCAACGCTATTTCAAGAGAACTAATGAATGAAATTCCAAATTCAGATATTTTTGCTATGAAAGTTGATGTAAGCGATGAAAACTCAACCGAAAAAATGGCACAAGATACTTTCAAGCGATATGGACGGATTGATATTCTAGTAAACAATGCAGCTATTTTTGGTAAATTGGTTCCGGGACCCTTTGAAGAAATCAAAGTTAGCGAGTGGGACCAATTAATGGCTGTAAATGTAAAGGGTCCCTGGCTGTGCAGTAAAGCCGTCAGTCCTATAATGAGAAAACAAAAGAATGGAAAAATAATTAATATTGCTTCCGGGACTTTATTTAAGGGAACTCCCAATTTATTGCATTATGTTTCGTCAAAGGGTGCAATTGTAACAATGACGCGTTGTTTATCAAGAGAGCTTGGTGATGATAAAATTTGTGTAAATACAATAGCACCTGGTTTAACAATGAGCGAGAATGTATTAAAAAGCGATAGACATATGGAAATGCGGGACAGTAATATGGCAACGCGGGCTATCAAACGTTATCAAACTCCCGACGATTTAAATGGCGCTTTATTATTTTTGTCATCAGACGATAGTGATTTTGTTACTGGACAATGTTTAATTGTAGATGGTGGCTCAGCCAATAATTAGGAATTTTAATGACGGAAAAGATAGAAGATTTAAAAAATAATATCAACGAAGAACACTGGGCTCGTTTAATCGATGACTTCGATCAACGTATAGCCGAATTGCACAAGAATATTGATTTCCCGAGTTATTCTGATTGGAGCCTCAGCGCATTACAGGCGCTCCAAGGAGATCAGGGTGCTAAACTGACTATGGAAAATTTACAAAATAATAACGAAAAACTAAAATACATTTTGGATGAAATGGCTATGCTCTATCTGATCCAACCAATGTTGAGACACTACTTATATCGCTCAATCAACTATAATAAAGAGAACAATCCACCATCATAAATTTGCAAAATGGCGCGCCCGGAGAGACTCGAACTCCCAACCTCCTGATTCGTAGTCAGACGATCTATCCAATTGATCTACGGGCGCATTCCCATTTAACATATTGAAATCATTACAAATTATGGGATACGACACCCCATTATGATTTCAGTGGTCTAGTAATCTGTGATAAAAAGTACCTCAAAAGCAAACAGATCGCTGTTTAAATACAATTTATTAGACTTTAGATCAATCCTTTAGAAGACCAATCAAATTGAAAATCTTTTCAAATATAAATAGGAACCCTATTCGCTGTCTGAACCTCTGAAAAAAGACTGCTTTACCGCCTAAAGCGGGAATCTGTGAGAATATGGGTATACCCATTTATCTTTGGAAAGAAACTCATCCACCAACGAATTTAGTAAGTTGATGTTCAATTATTTCTTAACTAAAGTGGTTCATGTCTATCGTTCTCGTCCTTCGGGTATTTATCCCCTTTGGCCTTGGATATTTTCTGGCATCAACATTTCGATCTATCAATACTGTCATTTCAACTGATCTTGTAAGGGCTTTGAGCCTTAGTGCGAGTGAACTGGGTTTTGCGGGAAGTGCATTTTTCTTAAGCGCAACCTTATTTCAAATATCCTACGGTATACTGCTTGACCGGTACGATCCCCGTCGAATTTATTCCAGTTTTTTGCTTTTATGCGCTTTGGGTGCGGTGATCGTCTCAGTTTCCCAAGAAATTGTGCTTTTGAGTATTGGACGAGCTTTAATCGCACTTGGCACTACCGCAAGTGCAGTTACTTCGTTCAAAATATTTTCAATGTGGTATCCAAAAGAACGATTGCCTATGGCAAATGGATTGGCATTGGCTGCTAGTGGTTTAGGAGTAATGGCTGGAACCGCACCCATACAAATGGACATGCAATTCATTGATTGGCACGAATTGCATTTGATTATGAGCGCTTTGGTGGTGGGAGGTTCCTTGGTTGTACTATTTGTTACGCCGCTAAAACGAACGACGAGCACCGGAATCACACTTTTACAGCAAATATTGGGGCTCAGGGTTATTTTACAAAGTATTAAATTTTAGCGGTTGGCACCTTTGCTCGTGACAGTTGTCTGCGTTTATGCTGGTTTTCCTGCTCTTTGGGACGGTCCTTGGGTTAGTGATGTTAGCGGATTCAATGATGTCGAAGCTGCAAATTTACTATTTTTGATGGCTGGAGCGATAACCGTTTTTGGATTTTTAATATTTTTGATGACTTTTTAGTACTTATATGTTTTAACGTTTTAATGGTCTTATTGACTTGGTTAGTTAGGTTAATGCTTTAACCATTAATTAATGCTTTAACATCAGTATGTTTTGAATTAGTGTGATAGCAATTAATTAACCATTCTCAATTATAACGGTCAAGTTATTCGGTTTTTATATGCAATACGTTAGTTTAAGGTAGTTCCGATCAGGGGTTAGTTGTAAGAATGACAAAAGACATAATGGCCAAAACAAAAAATAGGTCACATTTTAAGCAATCAATGACTTTTTTGGCGCTCATCACTATGAGCCCTTTAATGGGTTGTTCTTTCTCATCAGATTATTTTCTCCCGTCGTTAAATGCTGAAGAACCATCGGGCAGAACATTAGTTAAATCGAATCAAACTAGTTCATCTAATCAAAAATCAACGATTAGCAGTAGTAGAGATATTTCCGTTCCAGTTCCTCAACAGCTAGTGATGGGCTCCTCGGAATTTAGGCCTAACGGCGTTACACCTGGAACAAAAACTGGAACGTTCGTCGGTAAAAAAGCAGTTGAGCTAAGAGGCGAATTAAAACGCCTTCAGCAGAGTGTATCAGAAAATAATTCTAAACTACAGAACATACGCGGAAAAACAGTAAGTGACTCTCAAAGATACCATGGGGCGGTCTCGGCTATTAATGCCCGACTTCAAGTCGGAACCACTCCAGGTAATCCTGTTTTGGTGCAACAGTTTAATCAAGCGTTATCCGACCTAAAAAGAATAGGGGATGATATTGCTAACATGAATCTTCTCACTTCAAGCGTAACGGACGACTCAACATTAGCAGCTTTCCTAGCAGAAAATACCCGCGCAGCTTTTAGACTCTCAGGCGCAATCGATCAGGATCATCAGCAATTAGCAATTTTAGAAGATGAAGTAAACCGAACCGTGGTTTTAATAGATCGACTGCTTAAAGAACTGACTGAAGATATTCAGCGCCAAACAGATTATGTGTCCACCGAGCGGAGTAATCTCAACACCTTATCTGCAGCTGTAAAGAGTGGTGAGTTAATGGGAGCGAGTTTATCAAATAGAGCACTCACAGCCGCAACAAGCGGCAATCTTAATGGTCGCCGTACAACAAGAAACTTACCAAGTAGTAGGCCATTAGCAATTATTCGTTTTGATAGAGCTAACGTAGAATTTGATCAACCTCTATACAAAGCAGTTAGTAAGGCATTAGAGCAACGCCCTAATGCAACATTTGAATTAGTAGCTGTTGCGCCTTCGTCGGGCGGTACAGCACGTGTTGCGCTAAATTCTAATAAAGCTCGGAGAAATGCCGAGAACGTTATGCGCTCGTTACAACGGATGGGCCTACCCCCCCAAAGAATAGCAATAACAGCTAGGACTAGTCGCTCGGCGCAAACAAATGAAGTACACCTGTACTTAAATTAAGAGAACATAAATTATATTTGATCTTTTAAGTTATTCATTAAATAGCGTTTTTTTAAAAAAATGAACCAACAACGTTTGTCGGTTGTTGGTTATTTGCTTCTAATAAGTGTAATAATTGGATGGGGTACCTCATGGCCTTTTTTGAAAATTGGGCTGTCCGAAATACCAGCATTAACATACAGAGGTCTAATAGCTCCATCTGCAGCAATTTTCATGTTCTCGGTAGGCATAATGCTCGGGAAAAATATGCGTGTTCCAAAAGGCCATCTAAAGTTTTTAATTCCAGTATCATTTTTTAATATTCTTTTATGGCATGTTTTTAGTGCGTGGGGTATTAGTCTTTTAGAGTCAGGACAAGCATCTATAATTGCCTATACAATGCCATTATGGGCAGTAATTTTTAGCATTATTCTGAATAAGGAAAAACCTCATCTACAATGCGTAATTGGCCTTATACTTGGTATTTTTGGACTTCTAGCGTTGGCGTTAGGAGATATTGGAATATTTAATATATCACCTTTAGGTTCAATAATGATGCTAGTTGCGGCTATAAGTTGGGGTGCAGGAACAGCAATCCATAAAAGTGTACAATGGAAAATGCCAACAATAGCTTTGGCGGGTTGGCAACTCCTTATAGGCGGGCTTCCTATTACAATAGCAGCTATATTTTTAGAATCTCACCTATGGCCCAATATCATTCATACAATTTCATTGGATGCAGTTTTATCGACACTCTTAGTACTGTGTTATCCAATTATTTTTTGCTGGTTTGCATGGTTTAAGATTGTAAGTGAGGTTCCTGTTTCCGTATCTGCGGTCTCCATAATGCTAGTTCCTGTAATTGGGGTTCTTAGCGGACATTTAATACTAGGCGAAAAAGTTGGTTTAAAAGAAATTGCAAGTTTAAGTCTTGTTTGTGGGGCTCTAGTCCTCGTCTTATTGCCACCTTTCAAAAAAAATATTAATTGACCCCAATGTTATCAATTAAGCGAGTATTACCAAGCCAAGCTGCACCTAATATTCTGGCATTAGGCGAAAAATTACCTAATTCCTTGAGGTTCTTGTCATCACAGATTTTTAGATAATCGATCTTTGTAAAGCCTGAATCAAGTAACTTCATCTTTGCATTATTTAGTATTTTTATTAATTGTTCTCCGTTTCTTACATTATCTAAAATTTCATTTAGCACCTTATAAAGTAGCGGTGCTACTAACCTTTCGTTATCACTTAGGTATACGTTTCTAGAAGAAAGCGCTAAACCATCTTTTGACCTTATAATTGGGCAACCAACTATCTCCACTGGAATATTCAAGTCCTGTGCCATTTTCTCGATAATTATTAACTGTTGATAATCCTTCTCTCCAAAGAAAGCGAGGTCTGGGGACGCAATCATAAACAGCTTGCAAACTATCGTAGCTACGCCAGTAAAAAAATCTGGCCGAAATTCTCCTTCTAATAAATCACCAATATCTGGTAATGATATATTTGTTATGTTTCCTGATGGGTACATTTCTTCAGTTGAAGGCGCAAAAATAATATCCACTGATAAATTCTCGAGAGCCTTTATATCAGAGAGCTCATTAGCCGGGTATTTATCAAAATCTTCGTTACGCCCAAACTGTTTAGGATTAACAAATAATGTGACTATTGTCCTATCTGATAATGACAAGGATTTTTTTATTAATGAGAAATGTCCTTCGTGAAGAGCTCCCATTGTTGGGACTAAGCCAACATTGAGGTTATCATTACGCCAAAGCTTCAGAATATTTTTAACGTCACTTATAGTTCTGACTATTGTGATCGTACTTGGTATATCATTTTCTAACATAGTAATGCTCGCTTGAAGGAAAAGTTCTTGTTTTAACCTCATCCGCATACTGTTTAACTGCTAAATTAATTTCTTCACCAACTTCCGCAAACCTTTTAACAAATTTTGGCGTAAAATCAGAGAACATACCAATAGCATCTTCAGTTACTAATACTTGGCCGTCGCATTCTGCTGAAGCGCCAATACCAATCGTCACAGTAGGAATTTCACGAGTAATTTCTTCAGCTAAATCGGGTTTAACGCCCTCAATAACGATTGCAAATGCACCTGCACGAGAAATACTTTCAGCATCTTCCTTAATCTTTAAAGCCTCGGAGGAGTCAAAACCATGCGGTCGAAAACCACCATTAATGTTAACTGACTGCGGTTTCAAGCCGATGTGTCCCATTACCGGAATACCCCTCTCAGTTAGGAACTTAACTGTATCTGCCATTTCAACACCACCTTCTATTTTCACAGCAGCACACCCAGTCTCAATCATCACTCGGGCACAATTCCGATATGCTGTAGATTGGCTTTCCTGATAACTTCCAAAAGGCATGTCAACAATAATACACGCGTGATTAGATGCACGTACAACCGCAGCACCATGATTTATCATCATATCAAGTGTAACAGTCAGTGTTGACTCCATTCCATAAAGAACCATTCCTAGTGAGTCGCCCACTAATAAAAAATCGCAGTACGGATCAAGTATCTTTGTCATTGGGGCGGTATAAGCAGTCAGGCTTACGATTGGCTCGCCATTCTTTCGACTTGCAATATCTGGCACGGTTACCCTTTTAATTTTTGGGGTATTATTTATACTTGTACTCATAAAATTATTCCTATTTAAATCCAAAGATTATGCTTAATATATCAGAGGGTGAGCTGACAGTCATGTATACAATCATAAATTTAAACGTAACTAGTTGTAATCCTAGAAGGTTAATTCTTGAGATACTATGAATAAATAGTGCATGATAAGAGTAAAATTATAATTTTTTGCAAACTTAAAACTGGCTTCAAGTATTGGTATGATTATGAAACATAACAAAATATCCATTATTCAGCGAATACCTTATGTAATATTTTTAACCTTAATAGTTAATGGTTGCCAAAATAACCAAATAGTTAAAAACCATTCTAACCAAGAGAACCTAGCTAGAACCCTCACCCAGAAATTATCAGAAGTTAAACTAAAAGATAGCAATGCTCATAATCTGCCTCATAGTAGTGAGAAAAATAACAATGATATGGCAAGGTCTAACCTTGAACCTATTAGAAAATCATTTAAAAAAACAATCAAACCCAAGTATAAATCTCATAAGACTCAAGCTATATTATCAAAAAAATATATGGTGGCAGCGGCAAACCCCCTAGCTGCAGAGGCCGGATTATCAATATTGCGGGCTGGTGGAAGTGCTGTTGATGCTGCAATCGCAACACAGTTGGCATTAAACGTCGTTGAGCCTCAATCATCCGGTATTGGGGGAGGGGCATTTTTAATGCACTACCATTCTCGCTCGCGGAAAATTGAAGCTTATGATGGAAGAGAAACGGCACCAGCAGCAGCAACACCAGATATGTTTCTAACTGCAGAAGGCTCCAGAGCTAAGTTTCACGACGTGGTTCCCGGCGGATTATCGGTTGGTATTCCTGGAGTTCTCAGAATGTTAGAGCTTGCCCATAAGGCTCATGGGAAGCTGCCATGGAATCGATTATTTGAACCCGCCATTAAATTAGCGGAAGAAGGATTTAAAATATCACCACGCTTATTCGCGTTACTTCGGATCGATCGACATTTAAAAAAATTTGGTCCAACAAAAAATTTATTTTTTGACGCAAAAGGATATACAAAACCAATAGGAACAGTTTTAACAAACCAAACTCTCGCACAGACTTTTCGGCTGATCGCCAAAGGAGGTGCTGAAGCTTTTTACACCGGAGAGATAGCTATTGACATTGTCAAAGCAATCCAAAAAACATCAATTAATCCGGGAAGAATGGTGCTTTCAGATCTAGCAAACTACAAGGCTAAAAAGCGAGAACCCGTATGTTTATTTTATAAAATCTGGCTAATTTGTGGAATGCCCCCGCCAACCTCTGGAGGAATTACAACTCTGCAAATACTCGGTATTTTACAAAATAAAAAAATTGAAACCCTACAGCCAACTTCAATTGAAAGCATTCACCTTATAACTGAAGCAAGCAAGCTTGCATTCGCAGATCGGAATAAATATTTGGCAGATCAGGATTTTATAGATATTCCAGTAAACACTCTTCTAGACCCAGGTTATTTACTTAAAAGATCACAATTGATAACAAAATCAAAAACAATGGGTAGGGCTAAAGCGGGCCAAATTAAATATAAGAATTCGGAACGATTAACCGAACACCAGTCTAACGAGGGTAAGTCGACTTCCCATTTTAGTATTGTTGATTCAGAGGGAAATGCTGTTTCAATGACATCAAGCGTGGAGAATGCTTTTGGATCAAGAATTCTTGTTAGAGGTTTTCTTCTAAACAATCAATTAACTGATTTTTCTTTTCGGCCAACCATAAATGGCAAACCTGTCGCAAATAGAGTTCAACCAAACAAACGTCCCCGTTCCTCAATGAGTCCCATTCTAGTTGTTGACGGAAGTGGAAAATTTTTAATGGCAATAGGGTCTCCTGGTGGTTCGAGAATAATTGGGTATGTAGCAAAAACATTAATCGCAACCTTGGACTGGAAAATGAACATACAGGCAGCGATTGACCTTCCCCATTTTATTAACCGAAATGGTATAACTGATCTCGAGAAAGAAACAAAATTAGAATTGCTTGCAGATAAACTTCAAGAAATGGGCCATTCTGTAAAAATCCGTAAATTGACGAGTGGCCTTCACGGTATCTTAGACCATAAAGATGGAACTTTATCTGGCGGAGCGGATCATAGAAGAGAGGGAGTTGCTGTTGGAGACTAACAGTAACTAATTTTTTTAGGTAGATATATTTTTATAACAAGAATGATTTTTTTTTAGTTAAGCATCGTTGACTAAAGCTATATAAGAAAGTATACACCCGTCTTATTGATAGTTTGTTTGTACGTAGTTAGAATGTATTGTGGTAAGCTTTATTGCAATATTGAACTTTATGGAGAGATTTAGTGAAAAGAACTTTTCAGCCTAGCAATCTTGTTCGAAAGCGCCGGCACGGCTTCCGTTCGAGGATGGCATCCGCTAACGGTAGACGGCTCCTAGCAAGGCGCAGACTAAAAGGACGAAAAAGCCTGTCAGCTTAATATAGCATTGTTGTTTTCCAAGGGGGTTTTAGCTTGGCCCGAAAAAATGAAAACCAATTATTAAATACAATAAAGAAACGAGTTGACTTCTTAAAAGCATCTAAAACACGCTGTAAATATGTAGCCCCCAGTTTGATTGTACAATCCCGAGAACATACTAGTGATGAAATAAAGATAATTGGCAGTCTGTCATCGAGGGTTGGGTTTACCGTGAGCAAAAAAGTTGGTAACTCTGTGGTTAGAAACCGTGTTAAAAGAAGATTACGTGCAGCTGCAAGAAGTTTAATGCCCAAATACTCAATGCCAAACCATGACATAGTTATTATTGGGCGAAAAAAAGCTGTTGAAAAGACATTTACAGAGATCTCAATCGATCTTAAGAAAGCTCTATTAAAACTTAGTCATCAATAGGCAAAAAATGAAGTTTATAGGCAATCTTACAAAAACAATATTGTTAGGCTTAATATGGGTTTACAGACTCTTTATTTCTCCAATATTACCCATAACATGCAGGCATCTTCCAACCTGTTCACAATATGGCACTGAATCAATTAATTTACACGGCCCCATGATTGGGCTTTACTTAACTTTTAAGCGAGTTTTCCGCTGTCACCCTTGGGGAACGAGTGGTTACGATCCAGTTCCATTGAAAACAACCACCAAATTGTATAAAAAATAAGATAAAGACGGTTGCACAGCCTTACTCGGACAGATATACATCGCGGAATTTTTTTACTCATCAATGGAATGTTGATTAACAAAAAGGATGATGTGTTTGGCCTTTTTTAAGATTAAAGTGGAATTAGTATCGTTATGGAACAAAAAAACCTACTTCTAGCTATCATACTATCGGCCATTATTATGGTTGGTTTTCAGTGGTACAGTGCAAGTCAGCGGCCAGATCAATCACAACAAAATACAGCAAATAATAAAACAGCCCCGATATCATCCATGCCTAGTCTTCCCGGAACACCAGAGACCATACCGGGGCTACCATCTAAATCAACAGGATCATCAATACCCGTTCCAGGTGGAATATCTGAGCTAAAGCCAGTAGAAGTTCTTAAAAACATTAAAGCTAAATCACCAAGAATAAATATTAGATCAGATCGAGTCAGAGGCTCAATTTCATTAGTTGGAGCTAAGATAGATGATCTTGTTCTTAATAACTATAAAGAAACTATTGAGGCAGATAGCAAAAATATTACCTTACTACTTCCCTTTGGAAGTTCTAATCCTTATTTTGCCGACTTTGGCTGGGTATCAGCTAACACTGAAGTACCTGATACAAAAACCAAGTGGAACACATCAAATGACGTTTTAAGTCCTGAAACCCCAGTAACACTATGGTGGCAGAATTCCGATGGAGTAAAATTTATTCAAGAAATTTCGTTGGATCCAAATTTTATGTTCACAGTAAAACAGCGGGTCGAGAATACAGGATCTAAAACAGCTACTGTTTTTCCATTTGGTAGAATACAGCGAAATGGCACTCCAGAAATCACAGATTTTTATATTTTACATGAAGGGATGTTGGGAATTTTCGATGGGGTGCTGACCGAAATAGATTATGATGACATCCAAGAAACAAAAAAAATTGAAAATAAATCTAAAGGTGGATGGATTGGAATTACGGACAAATACTGGTTAACAGCGCTAATACCTGATCAAGTTTCAACGGTTGATACGCGGTTTAAATCAGATCGATCGCAAAATAGGACAGATATATATCAAGTAGATTTTAGAGGTGAAGCGCAAATAATTTCAGCTGGAACGTCCTCTCAAACGAGTAGTAGATTCTTCGCAGGGGCAAAAGAAGCTCAATTAATAGTTGATTACAGAGACGAGTTAAACATAACGAGATTTGATTTAGCAATCGATTGGGGTTGGTTTGAATTCTTAACAAAACCAATTTTCTTTGCTTTAGTGTATTTTACCGAATATTTGGGGAATATGGGTTTATCAATTCTTCTACTGACGGTATTGATAAAACTAGCATTTTTTCCATTGGCCAATAAATCTTACCGAGCCATGGGTAAAATGAAGATACTGCAGCCTGAAATGATGAAAATCAGAGACCGTTTTAAAGATGACAAAGCACGAATGAACCAAGAAGTAATGCAGCTCTATAAGCGAGAAAAAGCTAATCCAGCTGCTGGGTGCCTCCCAATTCTACCTCAGATTCCAGTCTTTTTTGCTTTATATAAAGTGGTTTTCGTAACGATTGAATTACGTCACGCACCCTTTTATGGTTGGATACACGACTTATCGGCAGCAGACCCTCTGACACCTTTTAATTTTTTTGGTTTAATAGACTGGTCACCTCCAGAAATTATAGCTATTGGTATTTGGCCTATTATCATGGGAGTAACGATGTATGCTCAACAAAAGTTAAATCCCCCTCCACCAGATCCTATGCAAGCAAAGATCTTTATGTTTCTTCCAATCATGTTCACATTTATGTTAGCAAGATTTCCAGCTGGTTTAGTAATTTACTGGGCTTGGAACAATTTACTTTCAGTTCTCCAACAATATGTGATCATGCGACAGGCTGGGGCTCAGATAGGTAACCCCAAAAAGAGCTAATTATGAATAAGGCTGAAACTGAATTGGTTAAAGATTATAATCTTGAGGCCGGCAGGGTTCTTTTCACCCAAAAATGTGATTTTATGATTAGCGCGGCTTCTTATGAGCAATTGCCGGAGACAAACCTGCCAGAGATTGCTTTTGCGGGTAGATCGAATGTTGGTAAATCGAGCCTTCTTAACAGTCTGACAGGCCACAAGAATATAGCCAGAACATCAAATACTCCTGGTCGTACTCAGCAAATTAATTTCTTTAATTTAGGAGAAAAACTCATATTAACCGACCTACCGGGGTATGGATATGCCAGAGCACAGCGGTCGGCGGTAGATAAATGGACACTACTGGTGAATTCCTATATAAAAGGTCGTGCCCAGCTTCGGCGTGTTTGCTTGTTAATTGATTCACGTCATGGAATAAAAAGCACAGATTTAGAAGCAATGTCTTTAATGGACTCGGCGGCCATTGTATATCAGGTCATTTTTACCAAATGTGATAAAGTTAAGAAAGAAGAACTAAAAAATAAGTTGGAAAGTACTTATCAGCTTTTATCAAAACACGTTGCGGCCCATCCAAGTATTATGGTAACAAGCTCATTCAAATTACAGGGTATAGAAGAGTTGCGGGCTACTCTATCAGAGCTAACAATTAGATGAGTACAAGTTATAAAAGTTAATACGATCATATAATATTCAAAATGGAATATTAATACGGAACTTAAATTATGGATGAAAATAAAAAAGAAGCAAAAGAGAGCCCACTAGCTCAGGCGGCAATCTTAGGTGAAGCTTTGCCCTATATGCGTCGTCATTCTGGAGAAACTTTTGTAATCAAATATGGTGGCCATGCGATGGGGGATCCCTCATTAGCAAGTATATTTGCCAATGATATAGTTTTATTGGAACACGTCGGCATTAATCCGATCGTCGTTCATGGTGGAGGGCCCCAAATTGCAAGTATGTTGGACAGATTAAAAATCCAATCATCCTTTATTGATGGCCTTCGTGTCACTGACGCTGCCACCGTTGAAGTTGTTGAAATGGTTCTCGCTGGAAACATTAATAAACAGATATCAGCAGCGATAAACAACGCGGGGGGCTCTGCTGTTGGTCTATGTGGAAAAGACGGCAACTTAATTAGGGCTAATAAAGCAAGAAGGACCCGACAGGACCCTGATTCTAACATAGAAAAAATATTAGACTTAGGTTTTGTTGGCGAACCAAAAGAAATTTCAACGCATATTTTAGAAGTATTCAAAGAAACTGATATTATTCCGGTGATTGCACCAATTGGTGTTGGAGATAAAGGAGAAACTTACAATATAAACGCTGACACTGCGGCAGGAGCAATCGCCTCGGCAATGGCAGCGAGCAGGCTTCTACTGTTAACAGATATTGAGGGGGTTTTAGATGAAAATGGCAAATTAATACAAAAAATGGACGCCAAAAGAGCCCAAAAGTTAATTGAAGAAGGCGTTATAGATGGGGGGATGATTCCCAAAATAGAGACATGTCTGGAGGCCGTTAACAATGGAGTTGATGCAGCTGTCATTATCGATGGACGAGTTCCACATGCCTTACTGCTAGAACTATTTACTGAACATGGGGCTGGAACCCTGATAGAGGCCAATTAAGAACCGGTATTATAAAACTTAATTAATAATTGTTATTCAGAACGGCACCCAATGAAAACTTCAATAAACCTTAGTAATATTGAGACCTGGATTTTTGATTTAGATAATACTCTTTATCATTCTTCACTTAACCTGTTTTCGCAGATAGATAAAAGAATGTCTGCCTACGTCGCTGATTTTCTAGGTGTTTCACGCTCAGAAGCTTATAAAATTCAAAAAGGGTTTTTTAGAGAACATGGAACAACCCTTCGTGGCATGATGAACTGCTATGACATGGAGCCCGAACCATACCTCAATTATGTTCATGACATAGACTTCTCGATTGTGAAGCCTGATATGAAATTGATCAATGCATTGAATAATCTCTCTGGTAGAAAAATTGTATTCACGAATGCAACTGAGAAGTATGCAAAAAAAATTATTACAAGACTTGGAGTTAATCCAAATATAGAAAAAATATTTGATATTACAGCAGCAAATTACATACCAAAACCAAATCCAATAGTTTATGACCAATTCATAGAGAAATTTAATATAAATCCAACTAAAGCAATTATGTTTGAGGATATGGTGCGCAATTTAATTCCAGCAGCTAGTTTGGGCATGAGAACAGTCTGGGTCGATACCGGTCATGAATGGGCAAAAAATCAAATTGAACTCATAAAACCAGATTATATTACTAATGGATTGTCAGAGTGGCTTTCCAAAGTAACTGGTCGGTAAAGGTTCTCATTGACATGTTAGACCTTTGCTAGCACATTTCTCTCCAGTTTTTAAAAATGTTTGGAAGGTAGAGCGTAGTGAAAAAAGATGACTTGCAACCTATTGTTGAAGCGGCTTGGGAAGATAGAGACAATATTAATACGGAAACACGGGGTGAAGTTCGCGATGCAGTGATGGGTGCTCTTCAACTCATGGATACAGGAAAAGGTCGGGTTGCTGAACCCATCGAAGGTCAGATGTCAAAATGGTCAGTAAACCAATGGTTAAAAAAAGCTGTACTATTATCATTTCGCCTAAATGCGATGGAGCTAATTAACAATAGTGCAGGGAATGGAAATTGGTGGGATAAAGTGCCCTCTAAATTCTCAGATTGGACCGATAGAGAATTTGTAAATGCCGGGTTTAGAGCGGTTCCAAATTGTGTGGTCAGGCACTCAGCTTTTATTGCTCCTGGAGCGATTTTAATGCCTTCGTTTGTTAACCTTGGTGCTTATGTCGATGAGGGTACGATGGTTGATACATGGGCTACCATTGGGTCTTGCGCGCAAATTGGTAAGAACTGTCATATATCCGGAGGAGTAGGAATTGGGGGAGTATTAGAACCTTTACAAGCTGATCCAGTAATTATTGAAGATAACTGTTTTATAGGTGCACGTTCTGAAGTTGCTGAAGGTGTTATTGTAGAAACAGGAGCCGTTTTATCTATGGGAGTGTTTATTGGGGCTTCCACTAAAATAATTGATAGGGAAACGGGACAAATTCATCAGGGGCGCGTCCCAGCATATTCTGTCGTTGTACCTGGAACACTTCCCGGAAAAGTTCTACCCGATGGGAACCCCGGGCCAAATTTGTACTGTGCAGTGATAGTGAAAATAGTTGACGAACAAACACGCTCAAAGACGTCCGTTAATGAATTACTCAGGGATTAAAAACTTGGCTAATCATAAGATTGACGCACTCGAACTCTCAAAGAAACTTATTAAATGCGAAAGTGTAACTCCAGAAGACGGTGGCACTCAATCAGTTTTAGGAGATGCTTTAGAGAGCATTGGTTTCAATAGTGAGACCGTAGTATTTAAATCCGATAACACCCCAGATGTTTCAAACCTATATGCACGTTTTGGCACGGATCTTCCAAATTTTGCTTTTGCTGGTCATACAGATGTTGTTCCCGTTGGAGATGAAAATGAATGGCACGTAAAACCGTTTGAAGGCACAGTAAAAGAAGGGTTTTTATTTGGTCGGGGTGCCTCTGATATGAAAACTGCAATAGCTTGCTTCGTAGAGGCGGCTTCGCGGCTAATAGAAAAATATGGTAATAATTTTGGTGGATCAATTTCTTTACTAATCACGGGAGACGAGGAAGGGCCAGCCATCAATGGTACACAAAAATTACTTGAGTGGGCAAAGTCACGTGGAGAAATATTTACGGCTTGTTTAGTAGGGGAACCAACAAACCCAGAGAAACTTGGTGAAATGATAAAAATAGGCCGAAGGGGTAGCCTTAATGGTCGATTGACAGTTTATGGTATTCAAGGACACACGGCATACCCTCATTTGGCTGATAATCCAATCCATCATCTAATTAAAATGCTAGATGCAATCACGGTGGACCCATTGGATAATGGCTCAGAACATTTTCAAGCCTCTACAATACAGATTTCTTCAATAGATGTTGGGAATTCCGCTACTAATGTGATTCCCTCAAAAGCAACGGCAAATTTTAATATAAGGTATAATGAACTTCATACATCACAATCCCTAAAACAATTTTTGCATGATAAATTAGGGCAATTTGGCAATAAATTTGATTTAGATATCGCAGTTTCGGGAGAGAGCTTTATAACGCCGCCGGGTCCACTTAGTGATATGATATCAGAAGCAGCCGAACTTGTTACTGGCAAAAAACCGGAACTTAGTACTACCGGAGGTACTTCTGATGCCCGCTTTATCAAAGATTACTGCCCCGTAGCCGAATTTGGTTTAATTGGTCAGACAATGCATAAGGCGAATGAATGTGTTGCAATCAAAGATCTTGAAGCGTTAACCCAGATATATACCACTATCCTAGAAAAATTCTTTAATAAGCATAGCTGATTAATGACTTTTATAAACGTTTCCCTGAAAGATATTATCCAATCTCTTTATGGAGCTTTTAGACTAGCGAAAGGTGATAAAACCGGTTTACGTTATTTTAATACGACCTATGAGGATTTCTGGAAATCTTTCTATGCTTTAGTTTTAATTGCTCCTATATTTTGTATTTTACTAGTTGTTAAATATGTTTCGAATGATGAAAATATAAGCTCAATTCGTTTTGGATCAATTTATATTATTACCTATATTATTGGCTGGGTAGCTTTCCCCTTAGTTATTTTTCATATTCTAAATTTTATATCTATGGGTGATAAATTTATTCGTTACATAGTAACCTATAACTGGGCCTCAGTATTACAAAATTTTATATACCTACCTTTCGCTATTCTGGTTGAGGCTCGTATTTTTACCGGCTTTCCTGCAACTATTATTGGTTTAATCCTTCTATCTATTATTCTAGCCTATACTTGGTTCATAACTAAAGTAGCTCTGGAAACAACGAATATATTTGTAAGTAGTATTGTTATCATTGATTTATTTTTAAGTATTTTCCTAAGTTCAATATCGCAGGGAATGATTTTCAACGTATAAGGGAATTAAATGGACATAAACTTATTAGAAAACTGGTTTGTAACATACAGAGGCGTGGTTCTCCCTAAGCATTGTGATCACTATGGACACCTCAACGTAAGATACTATGCTTATTTCTTTGATGATGGGGGCTTCCAAATGTGGCACCATATTGGTATTAAGCAATCAGAACTGAAACAAAACAACATGGGTGCTGTCGTTGCTAATATCTCTATAGATTTTATTCATGAAATTACAGTGGGTCAACTAATGGAGATTAGAGGTGTCTGGAGGCATATGGGAAATAAAAGCATGTCGCATGAACAACGACTTTTTAACGTTGATACTGGTGTACACTGTGCAACACAAACAACTTCAGAGGTATACTTTGATATGAAAAAAAGGTGCTCAGCCCCAATGCCAGAGAATCTTCGTGAAAAAGTTAAAGCAAATATCATAACACAGTAAAATTAGCTATTTACAACAAATACCCCCAAGTATTGGGCCCACAGGAAATGAAGCGGTAGCATAATTAAAATTCCCGCAACCATATAGGTCACAAGCATCTTAGTTACATCCATAATATTTAAGTTACCCAATGCAACTGCAACGACAACGGGTGGTGTTTGATAGAAAAAAGGAAAGACACCCCAAGCAGTTAATGATGTCATAATAACACTAAAATGAGACCAACCAGTTGCTTCAGATAATACTGCCGTCATTGATACAATAATAGCAGGTTGGGCTGGCATTGTTGTAAATAATCCAATTATCATGCCTGTTAAGGATATGTATATATAATTTAAAAAATTTTGACCTTTTTGAAAATCAAAGAGATCAATAATATTTTGCCCGATAAGATCACCAAGTCCGGCATAATTTGCGATCGCTCCAAGCCCTATAACACCAACCACAAATAGTACCGGCCCATAATTAATTTCTCCGCCTAAAACATTTGATTTTAGGACACCCACTCTCGGAAGCATGCAAACAATAGCTGCTCCTAACGATACCCATGCTGGAGAAATATTATGAAGTGCATCAGTTATCCAAAGTAAGAGTGCAAACATCAAAATTAGCAAGAGACGCTTTTCGTCTCGGCTCCAACCTTCCTTGAACTCTCTCGATTTTGGATAACTGGGGGTATCTTTAAACAAGAAAGCAATAATAGCGGGGTAAACCAGTAATGGGAAAAAACCCATTACTGGAAAATTTAATAGAAAATATTCGCCAAAGGTTAATTGAATATCTAAAACACTATCGGCAGCTCCAAATAAAGCCATATTTGGAACGTTTGATGGTAAAACGCCGAATGCAGGAACCATTGTACCCATGGAAGCCGCCAGTATAAGTCCTGTTCTTCCTTTACCTCCTCCATCTTTTGAATTACCAAATCCAAGTTCCTTGGCCAGTGCTGCCATAATTGGAACTAAAACAGCAACTCTCCCTGATGCCGAAGGAACAATAAAAGCCAAAGCGGTCCCAATCCAAAAAACACCGTAAATTATGGCCGTATAAAATCGCGGAAAATAGAGTAAAAACGATTTTACCAGTCGCGTATCCAAACCTGTTTTTCTAACACCAAGTCCAAATATTAATCCCCCAAATACAAGCCAGGTTGCTCCTGAATGAAATCCAGAAAATACAACATTTGGTGGGGCAATGGACAAAACTACCGTAACAAACATAAATATTAAGGAACCAAAAAACGAAGGTATTATGGCAGTAGACCATAGGCCCACTGCCAACATAATTACCGCCGCTGCTTCAAAAATGCGTTGGTCCGTCACATTAAATGTTGGCCAGAAATACAATGCAACGCTTGCTAGTAATGACAACAAAAAAATAAACTTTGATGGTTGTATAATCAATTTTTACCCACTTGAATGATTTGCTGTATTTATACCAAAGCTAAGAAAGGTGTTTAAGAAAATAAGATATATACCTTAAGTTAGTGGCTAATATATTACTTCCTCAAAGTAAAGTCCCTCTGACGGAGCAGTAGGCCCCCCCCTTTTTCGATCAGCTGCCTTAAATGCATCTTCAAAGTCAGTGACACTCCAACGACCTTCACCGACTAGTTTTAATGAGCCTACAAAATTTCTCACCTGATGATAAAGAAAAGATCGAGCACGAACTCTGATTTCTATTTTTTTTCCAATTAAACATTTTAAGGCACTAATTTCTATTGAGTCCAATGTTTTGACCGCACTATTTGACTGGCAGTCCGCGGCCCTAAAAGTTGTAAAATCATGATTACCTACCAATAGTTTTGCAGCTTCCTGCATGCTTTCTATATCTAAATTTACTGGAACCCACCAAGCTTGACCGCGGTCGAGGCAAATAGGGGGTCTACGATTAACTATTATGTATTTATAAGCACGTTGTTTGGCTGAAAATCTTGCATGAAAATCACTATCTATAGAAGTAACATCTAAAATCGATATCGGCAGCAGTTTAAGGTGATGGTTAAGAGCATCACGAACTGTATTTGCATCTGTGTGTCTTTCTATGTCGAAATGGGCAACTTGGGCAATAGCATGGACGCCGGCATCCGTTCGACCGGAGCCTTGAACTAAAACAATCTCCCCACAAAATTCTTTTATAGCTGTTTCAATTGATTCTTGAACGCCTATGCCGTTCTGCTGCCGCTGCCACCCAACAAATGATGAACCATCATATTCTATAACAATCTTATATCTTGCCATTTAATAAATTAGTACCCGTTGGTAATTTGAATCCTTTTAAGAAATCAGACGTATCCATAGTACCTTTTCCTGATCTCTGAACTCTTTTAAGCCTCAAACTTTGGGAACCACACGCAACGGTTAAATTATTATCCAAGATTGTTCCTGGCTTCCCAGCCTTCAAACTAATTTCTGCTGAATGAATTTTAATACGCTCACTTCCAAAATTAAACCAGCTTCCTGGCCAAGGTGTAAAAGCCCTTATTAAACGCTCTATCTCTATAGCAGATTTTTCCCAATTTATACACCCCTCGCTTCTCTCTAATTTATTAGCATATGTTACGCCAATTTCAGCTTGGTCGACGGAAACAATTTCTTTATTTTTTTGTTTTGCTAAAGTCTCTACGATTAATCTTGAGCCTATAACCGATAATTCGTCATGAAGGCTCTCGCCGGTCGTGTTTGTGTGTATTGGTATTGTCTCCTTATTCAAAATCGGGCCAGTATCCAGTCCCTTATCCATTCTCATTATTGTCACACCACTTATTGAATCACCCGCTAGAATAGCCCTTTGGATAGGAGCTGCACCTCGCCACCTTGGCAATAATGAAGCATGTACATTGATACAACCCAGTCTCGGTGCCTCCAAAATACTCTCTGGTAAAATTAAACCATATGCAGCCACAATAGCACAATCGAGTGAAAAGTTTTTAAAAATTATCTGGTCTGAAATTTGAGCAAAATTTTGTGGGGTTAATACATTTAAATTTAGTTCTTCAGCCCGCCTGTGAACTGCAGTTTTTTTTAATTCCTGACCTCGTCCAGCTGAACGAGGTGGCTGGGAATAAACACAAACAATTTCATGCCCAGCATTCAACAATGCATCCAAAATAGGTACAGAAAAATCAGGGGTACCCATAAATGCAATCTTCAATTGATTAAAATGTGTTTGCATCATTACGTCTTTTTCTCAGACTTATACTTCTTTAATTTACGGAGAATTAGATCTCTGCGTAATTTTGTAATATGATCAACGAACAGTGTCCCATCTAAATGATCAATCTCGTGCTGTATACAAGTTGCTAATACACCCTTTGCATCGATAGTTTTCAATTTTCCTTCATAATCTAGAAACTCGACGCAAATTTGTTCTGGCCTAATAACATTTGCATAATGCTCTGGTAAGGATAAACAACCCTCCTCATAATTCGAAAGTTCGTCTGAAAACCAAGTAATTTTAGGGTTTATCATTTTATAAGTATGGCGGGAATCATCACTTTCAGTAACATCTATTACTATTAAACGCTTTGTCACTCCAACCTGAGGAGCTGCGAGACCAATTCCTGGAGCATCATACATAGTATCTAGCATATCATCCAAAAGTCTTACATGCTCTTCCTCCACATGAGTTAATTCATCACATTTAACTTTAAGGCGGGGATCTGGAGCTACTATTATTGGTAAAATTGCCATTTATAAGTTTCCTAGAGTTCCGTAATGAGATAAAACAAGCTGAAAGATAGGTCAAGATACGATGAGTAAAGAAACCTATCTTTACTTAATTAATGGTAGAAATACTTATATGGAAATATACAACTTCTTGTTCCTGTTAGTTTTGGTTACGCTTTGTGTAATAATATTCTTATTGTTTAAAGTATATCAAAACCGAACTAATTTGGACCAGTTAATAACTAAATTTTCAGAAAATTATCAAACCCAACTGCAGGATCAACTTAAATCCCAGATTTCTGCACAGGCAGAAATTAAAGGTCGAATGGAACAAGGCCAAAACAATTTAAATGAACGCCTCGAAAGTCTCACAAAACGTATCAGTGATGGTCTAAATCAACAGACTGAAAAAACTGGTGTAACCCTAAAACAATTAAATGAGAGATTGGCAGTTATTGATGTTGCCCAAAAAAATATTACCGGTCTCTCGGAGCAAATGGTCGGATTACAAGATATCTTATCAAATAAACAAGCTAGGGGAGCATTTGGTGAAATACAGCTTAATGATCTTGTCACTTCAATACTGCCGCCATCAGCATATGCCTTTCAAGTGACAATGTCGAATGGCAAGCGTGCTGATTGTATCCTTAATCTACCCAATCCCCCGGGTCCAATCGTAATTGATGCAAAATTCCCGCTAGAGGCATACCACTTGCTGCGGAATGCCAAAACTGAAGCTGACCAAAAGATTGCTCTACGTAGCCTCGGTAATTCTATCCTCAAACATATACAGGATATAAGTGAAAAATATATAATACCTGGTGAGACAGCAGAGTCTGCTCTAATGTTTTTACCTTCCGAAGCTATATATGCAGAGCTTCATTCAAGTCTTCCTAACATTGTAGATAAATCATACCGATCAAAGGTATGGATTGTTGCCCCTACAACCTTAATGGCCACCTTAAATACAGTTCGCGCCGTTTTAAAAGATGTTCATATGCGCGAACAAGCGAGTGTTATTCAAAATGAGGTGCACATAATGCTTGAAGATGTAAAACGCCTTGATAGTAGAGTAGCTAAATTACAAACCCATATGCGCCAAGCAGATGATGACTTGCGACAAATCAGTACATCTACGGAGAAAGTCTCAAAAAGGGGAGACCGTATTACAGAAATTGAACTTGGCGAAGAAACAGACATTCAAGACCTTACAGCAACGGCCAAACCTGAATTATCAAAATAAAATATCCACTAAATGATAATTAATTTCTTATTTGTTCGAGATCTGCCTCTGAAACGACCTGGAATGGCGCCCGATCCACCAAACAAACATCCATTCGAATTCCCAGATCAAGAATCCTCAAACCTTCAATGTTTTCCTCGAGTTCACGGTCCGTAGGTGGGGAATTTACGAATTTATCGAGTGTCGCTCTTTTATAGGCATAAATAGGTATATGGCGATATAGTGTTTGATCTAATGATAAGCTAGGAAATCTATAAAAGTTCTTAACTGTTCCTACTTTAGAATTTTTTAAAACATAAACCTTACGCGCTTCATTCCAGTTAGCGGAGATTTTCACGAGTTGGGGGTTTATTAATTCGTCTTCAGTTAGTGGGCAGGCCATTGTTGCCATTCCCACTTCTCTATCTGCTAACGCATACATAAGTGCTCTTATATATTTAGGCTCTAACGTCGGCATATCTTCATGGACATTAATGATTAAATCATGCGTATAAAACCTATCAAATCTATTCACTGTAGCCTGAATACGTTCTGCACCAGACTCAGTTTTATAATTATGATTCCTTGGTAAGTCGTCAGGATTAGTTTTTACCGTATATGCTCCTGCTTCACCCAAAGCTTCCGCAACTTCATCATTAACACAGTCGACAATGACACTACCGATACCAGACTGCTTTACTCGTTTATATGACTGAACAACCATTGCCTGACCATTAACATCAGCTAATTGCTTCTTTGGTTCTCCAGACTCATTTAATTGTGAAGGAATAACTATAAGTGGATTAAGAATCATAATATATTTAATTAGTAATTATTTACTAACTTTCCTCGCTAACCGAAGTCTCAAAGCATTTAATTTTATAAATCCTTCCGCATCTCTTTGATCATAGACAGTATCAGCCTCAAAAGTTGCTATATCCTCATCGTACAAACTAAATGGTGACTTTCGACCTAGTATTATAACATTACCCTTATATAGTTTGAGGCGAACAGTTCCTGTTACATTTTCTTGACTCTTATCAATAGCTTTTTGGAGCATTTCCCTCTCTGGAGAAAACCACAAACCATTATAAATTAATTCAGCATAACGCGGCATTATTTCATCCTTTAAATGTAATGCCCCTTTATCCAAAACTAAACTCTCAATTGCTCTTCGAGCGCTCAACAACACCGTTCCACCTGGTGTTTCATAAACACCACGAGATTTCATTCCAACAAATCTATTTTCAACAATATCAATTCGCCCTATGCCATTAGCACCAGCAACCTCATTCAAGTGGGTTAAAAAATTAGCTGGGCTTAAATTTACACCGTTTATTGCAACAGGGTCACCATCTTTAAAATCTATCTCCATTGTCGTCGGTTTATTTGGAGCTTTTTCCGGAGACACTGATCTAGTAAACATGGATTCATTTGGCTCTACCCATGGGTCTTCAAGCACCTTACCCTCATATGAAATATGAAGAAGGTTAGCATCAGTAGAATATGGGGCTTCCCCCTCCTTATCTTTTGGCACTTGAATCTGATGTTTTTGGGCATAATCAATTAACTTTGTTCGAGAGTCCAAATCCCACTCTCTCCAAGGGGCAATAACTTTAATATCTGAATTAAGTGCATAATAACCCAACTCAAATCTCACTTGATCATTACCCTTGCCAGTCGCTCCGTGAGATACAGCATCTGCACCCACTTCTCTTGCAATTTCGATTTGCCGTTTAGCAATCAATGGCCGTGCTATCGAAGTGCCTAAAAGATAAGTTCCCTCATACACAGCATTTGATCGGAACATGGGAAACACATAGTCCCTTACAAATTCCTCTCGCAAATCTTCAATATATATTTCTTTAATACCGAGTGACTCGGCTTTTTTACGTGCAGGCTCAATCTCCTCACCCTGACCAAGGTCAGCGGTAAAGGTAACGACCTCACAGTTGTATTCATCTTGCAGCCATTTTAATATAACTGAAGTATCTAATCCTCCTGAATAGGCTAAAACCACTTTTTTTATATTTTCAATATTTTTGTTTATAGGCATCTTCTTGTTTCCTTTTATCAGTGATTATCTCCATTAATGCTGTTAATAATCAGCATCAAGCCAAGTTCGAATGCCAATACCATCATTTTGTATTTAGGTTAATCGTTAGTGAAAAATATCGAGCAATTTATATTATTATGATTTACACTATAACCTCAATACGAATAATTGGCCATAATCTACGGTGTGGTATCTTAGAAACATAAAAAGTTTGGGGTGGCAAGTATGATAAATAAGGGGTTTGATAAATACACTGATAAAAGTGAAGAATTCATCGAAGGCTTTGGTGATTTATTTGTTCGTGGCTTTCATTTACTTGCGTTATTTGCGATTGGTGCAACAATAGTTTGGTCTGCATCCAGTGATTTTTTTTCAATGGTGGCTAAAGGAAAAGCCAGCATTGAAGATATATTACTTTTATTCATTTATCTAGAATTAGGGGCAATGGTTGGTATTTATTTTAAAACAAACCATATGCCCGTAAGGTTTTTAGTTTACGTTGCTATTACTGCCCTTACACGCTTATTAATTGGAATGATTAATGTCGATCACGTTCCAGATATGAAAATTATTATTGTGACTGGGGCCATACTGATATTGGCAGCCAGTGCTCTAATCTTAAGAATGGGATCATATAATTATCCATCAGAGAATAGATCGGATAATGCTGACTTAGGTGACCCCGATCAAGCTGAATAACGCATAATTAATTGGTAACGGAGATATTAAGTTTATCTCTTTCAGAATATTTTCTGATAGCTTGGCTCTCAGACTTTAGTTGGCCACAAGCAGCCATTATATCACGGCCTCGGGGCATTCTAATCGGAGCGCTGAGGCCGCGCTCATTTAAAATCTCAGAGAACTGCTTTATTGTATGATGGGACGAGCACTCATATTCTACTCCTGGCCATTTGTTAAAAGGTATTAAATTTATTTTTGCTGGAATACCCTCTAAAAGACGTGCTAGTTCCTTAGCATCAGAAGCAGAGTCATTTATTCCATTCAACATAACGTACTCAAATGTAATCCTTCTAGCATTACTTGACCCTGGATATTTTCTACAGGCTTTTAATAGATCTTTAATTGGATATTTCTTATTTATTGGCACTAGAATATTTCTCAATTCATCACGAACGGCATGCAGCGATACGGCCAACCCAACACCTAACTCTTCTCCACATCTTTCAATCAATGGAACCACACCCGACGTAGATAAGGTTATTCGACGACGCGATATTGATATCCCCTCCTCGTCCATAATAATCTTTAAAGCTTTTGCAACTTGCTCAAAATTATAAAGAGGCTCCCCCATTCCCATCATCACTATATTTGTAAGTTTTCTATCGTGCCCATTTGATGGCCATTCTCCATAAGCATCTCTAGCTACCATCATTTGTCCAACTATTTCCGCCGCCGATAAGTTACGAACTAATTTCTGAGTACCTGTGTGACAAAATGAACATGTTAAGGTGCAACCTACCTGTGAAGATATGCATAGAGCACCACGATCTTCCTCAGGTATAAAAACTGTCTCTATTTCATTATTATCCTCAGTTCTAAAAAGCCATTTATGTGTTGTATCTTTTGATAATTGTTCTGTAACAACTTTTGGCCTAAGGATGACATAAGACGAATCTAATTTTTCTCTCAAAGACTTACCAAGCGATGACATTTTGTTGAAATCGGTCTCACCTTTATGATACATCCAATGCCATAACTGCTTTGTCCTAAAATCTTTTTCGCCTAATTTCGTTATTTCAGCTTTTAATTCTTGTCGAGAGTAGCCTATCAAATTAATCTTTGACTTGTTATCTAGCATTTATTTTAATCCGCATGACTTTCCAATGGATCTATGGGCTTGGGTAAAACCAAGCAACGAATATGTATCCACTGTTTTTGTTCCTCTACTAGAAAACCCCGTTACTATCATGGATTTCCCTCTGACCATTGACCTAACTATCTTACTATCTTCCTTATCATAAGCCCAGGCAGAGTCACTGTTTGTAAAAAGCAAAAATGGTTTTCCATCAATTTTTATTTCAACCTCGGAATCTTTTCTATAGGTATAACCAGCTCTAATTTCGATAATATTTTTTGTATTTTGTTGCATACGGTGAGTTACAGTTATCCCCGTTGCCCCCCGACTTTTATATTTCCCTGACTGCTTTTGTGGTAGACTAGCGATATAACAGCTTCTCTTTTTCCCAGACCCATCATAAAAAGCTGTCCAGTCGCCAAATTTATCAATAGCTTTTTGTCCTAAACTTTGTCCAGATATTAAAACAATAATAGCTGCGATACTTATACTAAAAACTTTTTTCATCATAATAGGTCAAATCCTAATATCTATCTCGAGGTGGAATATCAATAAACTTTTCAACTTGAGTACGTATTAAGGTGCTGCCGTATTTATGTTCATGCAATGGCTCAACTGAACCCCCGGATGATATGGGAGGACGGGGAAACTTACCCAAAGTCTTAATACGATCATACATAATAATCGCTCCTGCTAATCCAACATTTATACAAAATTTAGTAGGAATCTTGACTGTATAAGCACATTTTTCTAATATTTCTGAAGATAGCTCTCCCTTCTCTGGACCAAGAATGTAAGCTGCCTGCTGGGGATGTTTAAAACTTGGTAATTCGATGGCATCATCGGTCAACTCTACCCCCACAAGAACACAACCTTCAGGTAAAATCATATCTGTGAGAGTTGGAAAACTGTAAAATGGAATATGAGAAATAGCATCAGAAGTATCTGAAAGTCTGCCACGACGCCGTGTATAAACAGAGTCAACAGTAAACATAAAATCTGCACCAAATGCATGGGCAGTGCGAAACAAGCTTCCAATATTCATTGGTTTATGAATTTTTTCTGCACCAATTCCAAAATATCCACGCACTTTTGACTCCCGAGAGAACTAATTGATAATCAAACTAATTAATAGTTTAAAAATAAATGAACAGGAACAACCCTTATTTTTATTTGGCAACTTCAGCCGATTTTGGCACTGTTGGAGACTCATTAATTGGCAAGTGTAATAAAGCGGCTATTAATCCAAGTGCAACAGTTACCTGCCATATTAAATCATATGAGCCAAATGCGTCAAAAACATAGCCCCCAAGTGCGACTGATGTAAACGCTCCCAACTGATGTGCACAAAATACTAAACCACTTAAAGTCCCAAAATAACGTAGACCAAAAATTTGCCCAACGAGTGCGTAAGTTAGTGGAACAGTAGCTAACCACAAGAGACCAATCGCTGCTGCGAAAATAAGGGTTGAGGTTGTTGTAATTGGGACAATTAAAAATATAATAAAAACGATCGAGCGCATAAAGTAGATTGAACTCAGTAGATATTTTTTACTAAATTTATCTCCCAAATATCCAGCAACAAATGTTCCAACAAGATTAGCTATGCCAATCACACTAATCGCGGCCCCAGGCAACCAGTCTGGCATATTTTGACTTTGCAAGTAACTCGGTAGGTGGCTCATCACGAACATGACATGAAAACCACAGACAAAAAATCCGGCGGAAAGCAATACGTAGCCAGTATGTTTTCTCGCTCTATTTAAAGCCTCGGAGAGCGTTTCAGCATGTTGTTTAACATCACTACTGGTCTTGCCTCTCAGAAAATAAGCTAATGGTACTGTAAGCGATAACATTACAGCCAGAATAATAAGCGCTTCCTGCCAACCAAAAGTATTTATTGTATACTGATTAAATGGCGCAATGATAATCTGGCCGCCTGTACCTATCGCACTCACCATACCAAAAAATTGAGTGCGGCGATTTTCCGGAACGTTTCGTGCTACCACTGACATTAATACAGCCCAAGTTGTTCCGGCCCCAGAGATACCAATAATAATTCCAGCACTTGCATGCAATTCCCATATTTGATCTGCATAAGCCAGCCATATCAAACCTAGAGCCTGTAAAGCTCCCGCTACGGCAATTACTCGACCAGATCCAAATTTATCTGCTAAACCGCCCACCAAGGGTTGGAATAGTCCCCAAAATAAATTTTGAATAGCTAAAGATAACGAAAAAACAGTAAACCCAACACCAAAAGCTTGCGAAATTGGCGTTTGCCATAAACCAAAGCTTTGTCGCATACCCATTGTCAGAAGAAGTACCAGACTACAACAAATAACTATCAGAACCGCTTGACTACTTACTTTTTCTTTCAATGTCTCTGTCACATTAAGCCCCTAGATTTCTTCAAACATATTATGATTCTAAACTTCAAAAGATCTTTAATCAAACAGAGGAATTATGAATTAATTATATTCCAAATTAACTGAGGAAATAGAAATTATACCTGTAACTCAGGCAAATCCTCAAAATATTCTAAAGCTTCGGGGTTAGCTAAAGCTTCTTTATTCTTTATAGCGCGTCCTTCAACAACATCTCGGACCGCTAGTTCAGTTATTTTTCCTGACTTAGTCCTAGGAATATCTAAAACAGCTATAATTTTTTCTGGAATATGGCGGATTGTGCAACTCTTTCCAATTTGAGATCGAATTAAATTTCTTAATTCATCATCTAAAGAATACCCTTTTCTTACAACCACAAATAATATTATTCGAGTATCGCCGTCCCACGCCTGACCAATACATAAACCTTCAATAATCTCATCAAATTGCTCAACTTGTCGATAAATTTCAGCTGTGCCTATTCTTACTCCTCCAGGATTTAATGTCGTATCTGATCTGCCGTAGATAATCATTCCACCCCTTTCGGATAACTCGACCCAGTCTCCATGACACCAAACGTTAGGGTAAGTACCAAAATAGGCTGCATGATACTTTTTATTCTCAGGATCCCCCCAAAAACCAACGGGCATTGATGGAAAAGGTTGCTTGCAGACTAGATCACCCGCCTCTCCTATCAACGAATTACCTTTTTCATCAAATACATCTACCGCAAGACCTAACGCTCGGGTTTGTATTTCCCCTCTCCATACTGATCCAATAGGATTTCCAAGAACAAAACACCCCACAATATCGGTGCCACCAGAAATAGAAGCTAGGTGAATATCTGATTTAATATTTTTATACACATAATCAAAACTCTCTGGTACTAACGGCGATCCCGTTGACATCATCGATTTCAGGGAATTAAGTTTATGGGTTTCAACTGGTTTGATATTAGATTTCTTTATAGCATCAATATATTTTGCTGAAGTGCCAAAATGAGTCATTCCTTCCTCATCAGCAAAGTCGAATAATATATTACCATCGGGATAAAATGGTGAACCGTCATAAAGTAACAAGGCAGCTCCACAAGCAAGACCAGAAACAAGCCAATTCCACATCATCCATCCACATGTTGTAAAATAAAAAATGCGGTCATCTTGCTTTTCATCTGAATGCAATAAATGCTCCGAGATATGTTTAAGTAGCGTCCCGCCAGCGCCGTGGATAATGCATTTTGGAACACCAGTTGTTCCTGATGAATACATTATATAAAGCGGGTGATTGAAAGGAAGTTGTTCAAATTTAATTGAGATAGCTCCAAAATCCTCAATAAAATCATCAAATATGATAGCATTGGGAATTAACTCAATCTTAGGGGACTCATTTTCGTATGGAACAACAATTACCTTTTCCACTGAGGGAAGATTACTCACAATCTTAGTAAGTTTATCGATTATTGAATGGGGCTTCCCATTATAATAATAGCCATCACATGCTATAATAATTTTTGGGGTTATCTGCCCGAATCGATCCAATACACCTTGTACACCAAAGTCTGGAGAGCATGAAGACCAAATTGCGCCAATACTTGCACTGGCGAGCATTGCTATTATTGTTTCAGGCATATTCGGCAAATAACCGCCCACACGATCCCCTTCACTTATACCCGCAGCTTTCAAGGCCTGAGAAAAGCGTGACACTTGATCAAATAACTGTTTGTGGCTCAGTCGAGATTTTACTTTATCTTCACCCCAGAAAACTATTGCGTCACGGGTGTCTCTTCGACGTAGAAGATTCTCTGCGTAGTTTAACTTTGCGTCTGGAAACCACTTTGCCCCCGGCATTTTCGCCGAGTCCTCAATAATCCTAGTGCCCCAAGTTTGAGCAACTAAGCCTGAAAATTCAATAAGAGAAGACCAAAATTTTTCTTTCTGATTTATGGAAAACTCATATAAAGCATTAAAACCATTAATTTTGCAATTATACTGTTTTTCAAGGAATCGGATGAACGAAACAATGTTACTATCTTCAATACGCTCTTTGCCTGGTTCCCAAAGACTAATGGTTTTAGTGCTCATCTATCATGGCCATTCTTTAAAATATTTAAAAAACGAGTGTTATACAAATTACGTATTAATTCAATAAATATAATTTGAGTCAAATAAGCTGGTTTTTTAAATTTATTTACTTAGGTAGGAGGTTCTATAATATTTGTAACAACTACTGATATAACTAATCGCGAGTCCCACAATGATCGATGAAATGACTTATATTTTAGAGTTAGAAGTTCTTTGCTTAAATGTTTAATAAATACATAAAAGATCTACCCCCAAACATTAAAGGAGGGTTATGGATGGTTCTAGCTGGCCTTTTTTTTACCTTTTTGGGCGTTATGATTAGGATGGCAAATAATGAGGTTCATATACTAGAAATTGTATTTTTTAGGTATCTTTTTAGCCTTTTAATTATGGTACCTTGGGTATTAAGACTAGGTGTTGGTGGGCTCAAAGCTAAAAATATCCCATTACTTTTCACAAGAAGTATTTCAAGCTACATCGCTGCAATCCTGTGGTTTGCATCAATGATTTATCTTCCCCTCGCTGAAGCTACTGCTTTAGGATACACTACTCCACTATTTGTAACTTTAGGCGCTGTTTTATTTCTGAATGAGATCGTTGGAAAACAACGATGGTTTGCTTTAGGCATTGGATTTATTGGTATTTTAGTAATTTTAAGGCCTGGTTCGGCAACCTTTGCCATGCCAGCCCTACTTGCAATAGGCGGGGCTATTTTTATTGCGTGCTCAGCTCTATTGGTAAAAATTTTAAATAAAACTGATACACCTGATATAATAGTTCTGTATATGGCTATATTTTCAACTCCCATCTCATTGATTGCTGCACTTTTTGTATGGAGGACACCATCTTATGAAGCTTTAGCTTGGTTATTCGGAATTGGTTTATTTTCAACTTTTGGCCACTTAGCTTATACTCGTTCATTTGCTGCCGCGAATGCATCCGTGGTGCTACCCTATGATTATATGAGACTTTTAATGGTTGCAGCAGTGGGCTATGGTTTTTTTAAAGAAATTCCAGATATATGGACATGGGTTGGTGGTTGCATAATTATAATATCAACTTTTTATATAAGCCGCCGCGATGTTATTAAGTTTGGCACAACAGATCAGAAAAATAAATTACAGTCTATCAAGGTTTCGACTTAATTGAGGAATTAAACATTTATAGAATCCTTTTTATTTGTACGGGAAACATTTGTCGATCACCTACTGCTGAGGGTGTTTTCCGAACTCTAGTATCCAACTACAGACTTGAAGATAATATTTTTATCGACTCTGCCGGAACAGGTTCGTGGCATCAGGGTGCACCGCCAGATACAAGAACACAAAATGCCGCAGCATCGCGCGGTTACGACTTATCAATGATTAAATCAAGGCCAATAGTTGACAACGATATTAAGAAATTTGATCTTTTTGTTGGAATGGATAACTCAAATATTAAATTTTTAACCGAGTTCATACCAATTGAATTACACACTAAGGTTTTCCGATTGATGGATTTCTCAAAATCTTCAGATATTAGAGAGGTCCCTGATCCATACTATGGTGGATTTAATGGTTTTAGCGAAGTCCTTGATTTAATTGAGGGCTCTTGTGAAGGTTTAATCCGATATATTATAAAACAAGAATTATAGGGGTTTTACATAACCTACCACAGTGAAAATTATTTTAAGCGAAAACGTTGTGTTAATAATATTTCCCAGACCTCCAAACCTATAGTCCAAGAATATTGTCTCAGTACAATTACCTTAAAAATACTTTAGGGCACAAGAATTCTGGTCCATTTTACGTAAATAAAGTCAATACACCAGTGTAACTATAAAGCCTATTATTTGAAATTTCGCCATTTGCGTATAAACCGATAAGAGGAATATTTCCCAAAATATTTTTAATAATCTGAATTTCAGCGTTAACTTCGCCGAACATATTAGGACCTCGGGCAATACAGGAAATATAAATACCTCCTTTAATTGGATTTTCTGCGCGTTTCTGTAACTTTAGAACCATTTCTGCTAGATCTTTCTGAGCGGTATTGGAGTCACGATTAACAAACATTAACTGATCACCAGGTTCTACCGGCGCAGCAATTGCAAAAACGCCTTCTTCTGGGTCTACACCTAACAGATTTCTTACCACATAATCGCCGGTGTCTGAACCTAATACCGGCAAAGCTACATGCACAAATCCCGCAACTTTGTTTAAATCCCGAGACAAAATATCACCGATATCCTCTTGAAATACTTCAACAGCATTTCGTCCATCTAAACCAATAATAAAATTCTCAGAACATTCGGTTATTTGATGAGTAATACCGATTGGCTGACAACCCTGCGTTAATGCAGTGACGACATTGACTTTTGAGTTCAAAATTAGTCCAGAGACACCACCACCGGTGATGGACTCTGCTACATGGTGTTTGGGCGCCTCACTCAAGGTTAGAGCTCCCAATAAATATCCCTCAGTTCCAATAGCTATATCATTCATTATTTCCAAAACTTGTTCATTTCCGCAATCCGCATGTATTAAAATAATTGAAGGAACTTGCGAGAGGACATTCTCATCAATTTTTTCATCGCCATGCTCATCTTCAATTTCATCTATAGTTTCCATAATTTCGAAAGAATCAGGGGGCAAGGTAGCTGTTAAAACGGCGATTGCAGGTACATCGAAGTACTCCTTGCCTTCATCATTGCCAATGGCACAAATTCCCATTCCAACGCTTCCTACCCATTTTTCAATACCAGTATCCGCTTTAAGAGTTTCCAAAATTGAGGATAAAAAGGGAGCTATAGGTTCAGTAACATAGAAAAAACCAATATTTGCGGAGGGATTCTCTCCTAAATTATGCAAACAATCATCTAAAGTAGTCTTCCAGTCAGTATTTTGAGCATGTGAACATTTAAACATTCTAAAATTTTTCCATAGTTTTCTTATGCTAATTTATTAAATTAATAACCATAGGCAACATCCGCTTGATAATTTCTTCAACACCCGCCTCATTTGGGTGAATACCATCAGGTTGATTTAAATGCGGCTTATTTACAACTCCATCCAGAAAAAACGGATATAACTGACTATTAAATTCATTAGATAATCTAGTGTAAATTCTATTAAATTCTTTGCCATACTCTTTTCCTAGATTAGGTGGAGCAAGCATACCTGCAATAAGAACCTTTATATTGTTTCTTCTTAATTTTTCCATGATAGAATATAAATTATAGTAAGTTACTTTTGGCTCTATTCCCCTTAACCCGTCATTTGCCCCCAACTCAAGAATAACAACATCTGGCTTATCTGATAGAGCCCATAAAATCCTATTGTTTCCTCCAGATGAAGTATCTCCCGAGACGCTTGAAGGAATTATTTTAACGCTTTTACCCATTAATTTTAGAGACCGCTCTAATTTTGCGGGAAAGGCGTCTTCCTGCTTCAAACCATAGCCTGCCGTCAAACTATCACCAAAGATCAGAATTTTTTTTATATTTTCGTTTGCTTGAGAAACCGAAACAATGGATATAGTAGCAGCAATGAGTAGGAGTTTACTAAAAAATGTTATCAAAAGGTAAGCCTAAGGTTAAATATATCTGATCTACTAAAGTTTTCTAACGTATTCCATTGAGAAGTGTCCGTATTTTTTAAAGATAATAGTCTTTCAATTTTCTTTTATGAACATCAGAACCCCAATATAAACTAATTTGATATTACATATGTCTGAAATTTTCAAAAATACAAACTCTAAAATTCCCATAAATGGACAGTTAGCTATTGAACTGGAGAATGTTAAGCTCACTTTACCAAGTTTAGCGGGTGAAGTTCAAATATTGCGTGGTATTAATTTAGCTGTAAAAAACGGAGAGTCTATAGGAGTTGTGGGTCCATCTGGTGGTGGCAAATCGAGTATGATGATGGCAATAGCCGGCCTCGAACGGGTTACATCAGGCACGGTTAAAACGGCTGGTTTTAATCTTTCGGATTACAATGAAGACAAACTTGCTAAATTTCGTCGTGATAATGTTGGAATTATTTTTCAGAACTTTCACCTAATCCCTACTATGACAGCCATAGAAAACATTTCTATTCCTTTGGAATTTGCTGGTTTTGTTGATCACCACGATAGGGCACGCAAGCTGCTTGGGAAAGTAGATCTTGAAAATCGGGCTTATCATTATCCAGCACAATTATCTGGTGGCGAACAACAACGAGTAGCTCTTGCAAGGGCATTTGCAACTAAACCAGCAATTCTACTCGCTGATGAACCAACTGGTAATTTAGACCAAAAAACAGGTAAAAAAGTAATGGATTTAATATTCGAACTTCACGGCGATTCCAATACAACCATGTTGCTAATTAGTCATGATCCAATTCTTGCAAATCGTTGCGATCGCATTATTGGCTTGGCGGATGGTAAAATCATAGAAAATAGTGATGGTAAATAATCTCTCTCTCGCAATAACATTCTCATTGAGAGAAATGCGTTCTGGACTAAAAGGGTTTTATCTTTTTATAAGTTGTTTAGCTATAGGGGTAGCGGCAATTGCTGGTGTAGGGACTGTATCTAAATCAATTGAAGCAGGCCTCGCAAAAGACGGCAGAAAACTCTTAGGTGGAGATCTTTCAATTCGTCTAATTCATCGTTCAGCAACAGAAAAACAAAAAAAATTTTTTAATAAAATATCAGATTTCTCTGAAGTAATTGAGATGCGCTCAATGGTTCAGTCCAGTAAATCTGCAGCTTACAGGACACTTGTGGAATTAAAGGCTGTGGATCAAGCATATCCCCTCGTAGGTAATATCTTGTTAAAACAATCTCTAACCTTAAAAGAAGCACTTCAAGAGAGAGATGGTGTATTTGGTGCAGTGGTTGATAAAAATTTACTGACTAAGTTAAATTTAGAAATCGGAGATATTATAAATATTGGGGAGGCCAAATTTCGCTTAACGGGAACAATAAAGAAAGAACCAGATAAAGTAACAAATATTTTAAGCTTCGGGCCAAGAGTAATGATTGCATCCCTTGGCCTATATAGAACGAAACTTGTTCAACCGGGAAGTCAAATAAGATACCGATACAGAATAGCGTTATCAGATCCTGCAAAAATTATAAATTGGCGAAAGGAACTTGATAAGGCATTCCCAGCAGCTGGTTGGCGAATCCGAACTTCGAACGAGGGCACTCCGGGTTTAAAGCGGTTTATTGACCGTATGACCTTATTTCTCACGTTTGTAGGATTGACAACCCTTATCGTTGGAGGCGTTGGGGTAAGCAACGCAGTATCAAATTTTCTCAGCGGTAAAAATAAAATCATAGCCATTTATAAATTTTTAGGGGCACCGAGCGACTTAATATTTTGGATATATGCGCTTCAACTGGGCGTACTTGCATTATTTGGCCTCTTGTTAGGGGTTTTAATGGGAGCAATATTACCGGCCATAGGATTTTTAGTTCTGAACGATGTTTTTCCGGTTAGTCCGGTAATATCAGTCTACCCAAAACCTTTGGTTGTAGCGGCAATTTATGGAGTTTTAGTTGTTCTAATATTTTCTACTTGGCCGCTGGCCAAAGCTAAGGCAATTCCTGCGACAAATTTATTCAGAGATAAAATACAATTGGGGAAAATTAAACCTCACGGTGGTTATAAAATTATACTAGCCATTCTTTGCGCCACTTTGGCCTCCGTTATTTTAGTAAGCTCAGATGATATTTTGTTTAATTTATATTTTGTTGTCGGCACATGTTTTGTTTTCTTGATTTTAAAAATATTTTCTACTCAACTCATTCATTTGTCACAAAAAATTACTGTGAAGAACAATACTGCCCTGAGATTAGCTATTACAAATTTACATAGACCGGGATCGAACGCTTCAAGTATTGTTTTATCTCTGGGACTTGGACTAACCGTCCTAGTGGCAATCTCATTAATAGAAGATAATCTGGTTAACCAAATCAAAAAACGGCTCCCTGATATGGCACCAGCTTTCTTTTTTCTAGATATCCAAACAGATCAAAAATCACAATTTGATCAGGCTATTAAAGAAATATCAGGTATTGGTGACTATAAGCGAGTTGCGACGTTAAGGGGTCGGATCGTTAAAATTAATACTATCTCGGTTGAAAAAGCAGAGATATCACCAAACGTGCGCTGGGCTATCAGAGGAGATAGGGCCCTAACTTATGCTAACGTGCAGTCTGAAGGTACTAAAATTACAGCAGGTAAGTGGTGGCCAAAAGAATACAGTGGTAAACCATTAATATCGCTAGATTCAGCTATAGCTAAAGGTTTTGGAGTTACCGTAGGAGATACATTGACGTTAAATGTGCTAGGAAGAGAAATTATAGGCGAGATTGCATCACTCAGAAAAATTAATTGGCGCTCATTGCGTTTTGATTTTGCAATAATTTTTTCCCCGGGAGTTTTAGATAGCGCACCACACAGCCATATAGCAGCTCTTCAAGCACCTGAAGCGTTAGAAAATAAAATTGAAGAAAGTATAACAAATAAATTTAAAAACGTTTCTATAATTAGGGTGCGTGAAGCTCTTGAAGCTGCTGCTCAAATTCTAAATGGTATTGGCATGGCCGTTCGATCTATTTCCTCAATTACATTGTTAGTGGGTAGCCTAGTTTTAGCTGGAGCGATCGCAGCCGGCAGGCAGCAACGTATTTATGATGCAATAATTTTCAAAGTATTAGGCGCTACACGATGGATCATTATAAAAACATTAATATACGAATTCTGTATTCTTGGCTTTCTGACATCATTTTGTTCCATCGTTTTAGGCACATTGGTCGGATGGACAGTCGTAAAATATCTGATGGAGCTAAATTGGCAATTTAGTCTACAATCTATCTTAATGAGCGTCATTATATGCCTAACAATAACTATTATTGCAGGGTTGGCCGGTACATGGTCTGCACTAAGCCAAAAAGCAGCTTCTCAACTCCGTAATGATTAATGGATTTTTAGACACAAAGAGTGCATTTTTTTAGAATTTCCACACAGTTACTCTTGAATTTCTATAAAAAACCACCATATAATGAGAGAAATTAGATAAATATTTTAGAGGAATAATCATGGCGTTCGGAAAAAATGAAAATCAAACAATTCGTTTAACTGGTTTAGCTCAATCAGACGAGTCAGCGTTAAACTTAGGCCTTAGACAGTATATGTTGCGTGTATACAATTATATGGCATCAGGCCTTATATTGACGGGGATATTTGCTTATGGTGCTACAAAATTTCCAGCCTTCCTAAATATGATGTATTCGGTTGGACCCAGTGGTTCGGCGAGCCCTACGTTATTTGCTTGGATTATCATGCTATCACCATTAGCTTTTATTTTGGTGCTAAATTTTGGCATTCAAAAGATGAAAGCGTCCACAGCACAAATGGTTTTCTGGCTTTTTGCCGCAATTATGGGCTTATCGTTAACACATATTTTTCTTGTTTACACGGGCACTAGTATTACGAGGGTGTTCTTTATAACCGCTGGAACTTTTACAGCGATGAGCCTTTACGGGTATACAACAAAAAGGGATCTTTCAAAATTTGGTTCGTTTCTGTTTATGGGATTAATCGGAATTATTATTGCGTCGGTAGTTAATATTTTCATGCAATCCTCAGCGATGGCATTTGTGATTTCCGTTGTCGGCGTATTAGTATTTGTTGGCCTGACAGCCCACGATACCCAGAATATTAAGAGAATGTATGTTGAGGGCGAGCATTCTGAATCTGCTTCAAAAAAAGCCGTTATGGGTGCATTAAGCCTTTATCTGGATTTCCTAAATCTCTTTATTATGTTGCTTCACCTTATTGGTGATCGCAAATAATTTAATATTGGGCCCAAAATATATGTTTTTGGGCCCAATCTAATACAGAAAAAGCAAGTTATAAGATCAACACGAGTCATTATCCACCCTGATACTTGAAGACGATGGCTAGTGTTGCTGGGCTTAAAATTTTTTCCTTCGCTATTGGCTACTTCAGGACGTCCATATCTAAAGTGGTCAATTCTCCAATTACTGCAAATATTACCCAAAATATAGGTTTAATAGGGTCATAATTTGGCTTTTCGGCCAGCGTATTTTCTTAATCGCTGCATTTACTCAAATGTCATACAATATTTTGCTGGATTATTTAATCCTAGACGAGTTTACGCCGTAGTATTAACCACATTTTTTTTTGCACAGTTATAACAACTTGTTTCAATATTTTATGACACATTAATTACTGGCCGCTTTGTGTTTTCACTAGGGAAGTGCGCAAGCGCGGTAACGACGTTTAAAATATTTTCAGTGTGGTATTCGAGAAAATAAATACTGACAGCAAGTAATTTATTATGGGCGCCAGGCTATTTAGGGGGATAATGGCAGAAATAATACCCATAGGGTTGGCATTAGATACATTTTTTAGAGAATAATGTGTTTATTTTTAATTTTACTTATCACCTAGTATTTAGGGTATAAACTATTTTTTCTCTCGAAAAATGGTTGGAAAAATAAATAGTCGAGATAATATAGAAAACAAGCAGTAAGAGGAGAATTAATAATGGAGAAAACTAAACCAGCGTTAAATCTTAAGTTTTTATCTCATGGCACGTTAATCTCGCGTAATCTAGAGAAAAGTAAAGAATTCTATCAGAATTTCTTTGGTTTAGAAGTTGTGAGAACAAGCCCAATATCTCTTATGATTCGAATGGGAGGCAATCACGTCTATGCGGTTGTCGAAAACAAAAAACATGACTCTGAAATGAACTATTTGTTTCATAACGGCCTCGATGTGGATACAGATAAGCAGGTGGATGAGGCTCATTTAGTGGCAACTAATCAAGCCAGCAAATGGGGGTTAACGAAAATCTCAAAACCGAGAGCTCAGCATGGGACATACAGTTTTTACTTTTGGGACTCAGACTTTAATTGCTGGGAGATTTTAAGTAATCCAGATAGAGGTTATATGTGGATTTTTGATAAAGGTGATCAAGAGGGGATAGGCCATATGGACAAGAACTATGATCGTTCTGAGGTCAATAAATAAAAGTTACCACTTAAGTATAGTAAAAATTAAATACTATTAATATAATTAAAATAATTTATTAGCCTAATTTATTTACTCAAAAAATCCATCGCGGCATTTAATTGGCTCATATGGTCATGATTACCCAATTCTCCATCTGGATGATAAATAGTGGCAAGTTCGCGGTATCTTCCCCTTAGGGTTGCTAAATCTGGTCGGTCAGAAGGTGGCAGACCCATAATATAAAGTGCGTCTTGTCGCGTGTGGATCCCATGGATGAGTGGTTTAAACAGTAATAAAGAAAATGCTTTGTTACGTAGCTCGAGTTTATCTTCTAATTTATTATAAGCGAGTTCTATAGTTTTGTTTTGATTTCTTATTCGTTGATCTTCATCAATCATTATTGGATCTTTAATTGTGATTACGTGTTCACCATGACTGAGAATTAGTGCCAAGTTCAATGCACGTCGTATAAGAATTATGTTATAACCGGGGGAAAGACGAGCCTGTAGCCTTGGCTTCCTACTCCATGGGCGGCCTTTAGAACGACCAGACTTAATTATAGTTTTTTCTCGGTCATTGAATTCTGGTTCCCCTGGATCTTCAAATGTATTAATTATATTTTCGGGGATTACAATTAAGATTGATCTAGCTAGGTCGCCAACATTTATTGACCTTCGGAGAGCCAAGTCTAATATCCTATCTCTAAAATTACTAGAACAGGTAATAGTATATGATTTTTTTAATATTTTATTATTTTCTAATTCGTCAATCATTCGTATATTTATATTCTTTGTTTAGATATTACAACTACTATCGTCATTTCAAATAATTACAAAATTATTTACCGTTTCTTCAAATTTTTCATATTCAGTTTTTCCTTCAACTTATTGATTTTATGATATTTTTTAAAAAAATCTTAAAATACTCTTATTGCAATTTAATAAAATATTTCTAATAATTATAATAAGTATCGATCAAAATATTGATTATTTAAACTAGTAAGGCACAAAATATCATATATTTTATTTATTTAAAAAAAAATCCGGCTAAATCATTTGAAATATTAGGTTTAATAGATAAATATCTGATTATAAATGATTGTTATAAAACAACATATGTATATAGTATTTTTTTCAAGTAGTGGATTAGATAATATTGGATTTGTAGAAATCTGTAATTTCGTCTTTAGAATATCCTATTTCTTCCAATATTTGTTTGTTATGTTCACCTGATTCTGGTGACCGTAGCTTAATCTCGCTTGAACTCCTGCTCATAATTACCGGTTGACCCAGCAAGCTAACTTTATCTTGATTAATGGACTTCAACTCTTCAACCATTTCTAAATGCTTGATTTGTGGGTTTTCGAAAACTTGATCAATTGAGTTAATTTCCCCACAGGGAACACTATTTGCATTTAAATGTTCAACCCAATATTTAGATGTCTTCATAACTGTTTGTTCTTCAATTAGTGTATTTAGTTTATCTCGATTATTCGACCTTGCATCAGGGCTTTCATACTTTGAGTCTGTAATTAAAGCAGATAATTCCAAAGCATCGCATAAACGACGCCATATAATTTGCCCGCCACCAGCAATGTTAATATGCCCGTCTAGCGTCCTAAAAACGCCCGTTGGAATAACCGTTGGGTGATTATTACCAGCCTGAGCAGGAACTTCTTTATCAATAAGCCATCTAGCAGCTTGAAAATCTAACATAAAGGCTTGAGCTTGAAGTAACGATGTTTGTACCCATTGGCCTTGGCCCGAAACTTCACGTTCAAGTAAAGCAATCATAATTCCTTGCGCACAAAACAAGCCCGCCGTTAGGTCGGCAATAGGAATGCCAACCCTCATTGGCCCGCCGCCAGGTTTTCCGGTAATTGACATCAAACCACCCATTCCCTGCGCAATCTGATCAAAACCCGGTCGATCTTTATATGGTCCATTCTGGCCAAACCCTGAAATGCTTGCATAAATCAGCCTATCGTTCAGTTTCTTTAAAGTTTCATAATCAATCCCAAGGCGATGTTTTACATCCGGCCTGAAATTTTCAACCACAATATCAGATTTAGAAACAAGTTTTTTGAATATATCCAATCCTCTTTTACTCCTAAGATTCAAGGATAAACTGCGTTTATTACGATGGAGATTCTGAAAATCTGAGCCAGAACGAGGGCCGCTAAGTTGTGATTTATCTAGCTTTTCGGGTAGTTCCACTTTAATAACTTTTGCGCCCCAATCAGCAAGTTGTCTTACCGCAGTTGGTCCAGAGCGAACTCTCGTTAAATCTAAAACTGAAAATCTCTCCAAGGCTCTTTTACTAGTCATTTTATATTGTTCCTTTTTTATTTTATTCTTTTCAACTGGTTCCTATAAAGTCTGGAACGCAACACGTATCCATTAGCATTTTTTTTAATATTTAAGACTTCTTCTGGCGATAACTCACGCTGAATTTTACCAGGTGAGCCCATTACTAAAGAATTATCTGGAATATTCTTACCCTCGGTAATTAAAGTATTAGCGCCAATAATACAGTTTTTACCTATTTTGGCACCATTCAGAATGACACTACCAATCCCTATCAAAGTCTCTTCGCCAATAACGCAACCATGCAGCATACACATATGACCAATTGTAACATTTTTACCAATATACATTGGAAATCCAGGGTCAGTATGCAACACACTACCATCTTGAATATTGGTACAATCGCCTATGATTACTGGTTCATTATCAGCTCGAATGACTGCATTCCACCAAATACTAACCTCAAGACCAATCTCAACATTACCGATTATGATTGCACTTTCTGCGACCCAGTGGCTATCCCCCGAATAACGCGGCATTAAATCACCTAAAGCATAAATCATTTGGTTTCTCCTAACAGCTGCCAGTTATTGACACTATTCCCTCAGAGAGTGTAAGGCCTATAAAAATGTATATTTTTTTCTAGCATCCGTCCAAGTAAGTTTTAAAATTTCATATACGTAGCTTTTACAGCTCTTAGCCGTCACTAGGATAGAATATTGGCAAACACTTCAGGTAAACCTTACAAAACATTTCAATCTAGCCCAAAATCATTTCTTGCACTGAGACATCCAGGTTTTAGAGCTTATTTTATCGGTGCAGCTCTTGCGATGATGGCTGATTTTATTGAACACGTAATTAGTTACTGGGTAATTTTTGAAAAGTTTCAATCTCCCGCTTTAGCAGGATTTGCAGTAATTGCCCATTGGCTTCCATTTCTTCTTTTCTCAATCCATGCCGGCGCACTAGCTGATAAGTATGACCCACGTAGAATTATTCAATTAGGTATGATTCTATTTATTTTTGTCTCTTTAGGTTGGGGTTACTTTTTTGTTTCTGACACTTTAGAAATGTGGCACGCCGTAATTTTATTAATTATCCATGGTTTTGCCGGCGTACTGTGGGGACCTGCGAGTTTATTATTTGTTCATGACATAGTTGGAGACAAACAATTAGAGAGCGGTGTCAGGCTGACTGCCACATCTAGAACACTTGGTATTTTACTCGGACCAGCAGTCGGTGGGGCGCTCCTTTTAATGGCTGGACCCGCATGGGGTATATTTATAAACGCATTAATCTACTTACCACTGCTAATTTGGCTCTGGAAGGCGCCTTATGGACACAAATATGAACAAAATAAATTAGGGATAGAAAGCCCTAAATACTCTCCTTCAAAGAAAATTATACGGGGTTTTTCAGATATAATTAAGACATTTCATGATATTTCGGGACACCGAATTATCGTTACGATGATACTTCTAGCAGGAGTGGTTTCACTTCTAGTAGGCAACGCATATCAGGCACAGATGCCCGAGTTTGCTAGGGCGTTGGGCGCTAATCAAGCATCTGTTTTATATAGTGCCCTTTTAACAGCAAGTGCGGCAGGAGCCCTAATAGCAGGTATTTTATTAGAAATTAGACCGATCTTGCCACTAAAAGCTCGAGTAGCATTTTCTTTGGCGATTTTATGGTGCGGCCTCATGGCAGGATTTGCTTTATCAACAAATTTTTATTTATCATTATTATTATTATTTTTTGCGGGATTTCTTGATCTCTCTTTTAACTCCATGGCTCAAACACTGGTTCAACTAAATACTCCGACGGATCTCCGTGGAAGAACTATAGGTTTATTTAGCTCCTCGAGTTTAGGGTTAAAGACCTTCAGTGGAATATCGATAGGGTTTGGCGGCAGCTACTTTGGGGTCCACGCCTCTCTGTTCTACAGCACTATAATATTAGTAATAATAATTTTCTGTCTATTAATTTACTCAGAAATAAAGAAACACACTAATATTCAGTAAAAATTTGGCATTAGAAAAAATTAGGCTCGTTTTTCTAACTCATCCAACATAGTCCAAACTCGCTCGATATGAGTGTCCTTATCATAGGAATTAAATAAAGCTGCCTGGGTTCTCATTGGGTCCCCCGTATAGTACTGCTCATACAAACGTTGTCTTCCAGCAAAACTTGATAATGCTGAATCATAAGCCAATCGCATTAATTTAATACGCCTTGGAGCGTCTGCATTAGCAACTTGAAAATATTTTTCAACATCTTCTTTTAAGTCTCCAGCTATTTCTGCAAATGATGGTACCGCAACTAATCCCCCCGCACCCAATGTAGTAATAATCTCGCATTGCCTATTATACATTTCAAAGAAGAAAGTCTGCCAAGTCTGTAAAGGCCTAATGCCCCCTACCCACGTTCCAAACTCAGTTTTATGAGCGTCATGTTCGGCTGTTATTCGGCATGAACGAACAAATTCTGTCATAGAGATCATTTCAGCTAATTTTACTTGGACCGGAATATGTTGGTCAATTTTTGTAGATCGAGCGATAGAAAATGCTAGTGCCATCATAAATTCGGATTTTGCTTGTGCTCTCACTACCGATTGCATCAACATCGAATGAGCAATATAAGAATTTGGATTAACTTTAAGGTCAAAATCCGGGTCGCGATGAATAAACACCCTTTCCCATGGAACCAATACATCATCAAATATCACCATCCCATCTGACTCATCATACTGAAGTGATAGAGGATGATCCATTAGACTTGGCCCATTTGTATGAGCCACCGGTGGCCTACAAATAAATTTAAGTCCTGACGTGGACGTTGGAATTGCAAAACCAAAAGAAAAATCTGAAGTATCTCTTGTCTCATTTGACCAAGTTGCAGCCGCTGGCATAACTAACAATTCATTAGCCATTGCGCACAACGTTGCTACCATTCTTGCGCCCCTTATGACTATTCCCGCATCAGTTTCCTTCACTATTTGTGCTACAATATCCGAAGTTTCCAGATGTGCAGGTTTTGATCTATCAATTTGTGGATTAACCAGAACGTGAGTCGTAACCGCGTCATTTTCTCTGACATGCTCATAGAAATTCTGTATATTTTGGCTTCCATCAAAGGCATCACGTTTAAATACATCTTTGGCCGCCGCGTAGTTTGAAATAATACAGTTTTTATAATCTGGGCTTCGACCCATCATTCCACAACTCGCATCCATCCAAACCTTTATTGCATCGTTACGTGCAATCACGTCATCGCGAGATTGAGGCTGTATGTGGGTCATACCAACTTTATCTCCAGACGTGGGGGAATTGTATGTCATTACGTCGCTGAGATCTGGATCAGATTGTATATCCATTAAATGAGCCATTGTTTTTGTAGCCCCAGAAAAACGGGGATCTGAAATTACGTCCTTTACACGTTCCCCTTCAATATATATTTCCCGCTCTGCTGACAGAGTATCTAAAAACTGCTTACCATTTTTTATTGGCATTTTGATTCCTTTTATAAAAATGACTCAAGGCTGTATCTTCTGAATGCTCTCATATCAAAAAAAAGGCATCTATTTTCTAACCATGATTTCACCTATTGAAACTTTTTTTGTTGCTTCATTGAGAAACTTCATAATTAAATAAGATTATTGAATAAGAAAACATTGAGTTTCTCGTATAGTTTTAATAGAAGATAAAAAAATCTAATTGTTGGGTTTAACGTTTTTAAGTTTTGACTCTCGATGCGCGACGTAACTAGTTGCCGAAATAATCATGAATCCACCGATCCAAGTATATAAATCTGGGGTTTCCTGAAAGAAAAGAAAGCCAAATAAGGCTCCCCAAATTAACCGAGTGAAATTGACAGGTTCAAGTGCACTAACATCAGCTAAGTTTAATGAACGCATTAGCGCATAATGACCCAGACTTAATAAAGCACCTATTAAAATTAGCCAGGGGAAATCACCAAGTGCTGGCCATATCCAGACAAATGAAGCAGAAACTAATGCAACTGGAATCATAAATAATGTAAGATACAAAACACACGTTGTTGAACTGTCCTGAGAAATCACTGATTTACCCAATAGTCTTTGAACAGCGCTAGCGACAACTGTTATGAACACCAACCATAATCCTATACCATTAATATAGCCAAACCCGGGCCTCATTACGACTATTGCCCCGATAACGCCAATACCGAGAGCCATCCAACGTCTTGGTCCCATTCTCTCGCCGAGAAACATTACAGCCCCTATACTCGTACATAGTGGCGCCAGAAGATTGAGTGCAGAGGCATCAGCCAAAGGAATAAGCGTTAAAGCAGTAAACCAAGATAAAATTGCAATCCCATTTACAGTACCTCTATAAAAATGAAGCTTCAGCTTAAACGTTTTGAAAACCTTGCTCCCATATTTTATTGTACTAAATGAGAAAAACAAAAAACCAAAAAAAGTACCAAAAAACGTGATCTCAAGAGGATGTATATGCTCAGAAAGATGTCGAACAATCACCCACATTGTAGTCAAAATGCCAGAAGATAAGGCTGCCCACAAAACAGCAGCAAAAGCTTGTGGTAATTTTAAGAGATTGGGCATATAAATCCTATTGGCTTGATCGCTTTAGTATATAAAAATCAAGGATTAGATAATAAGTATATAGATAGCTAATAAAACCCCATTGTTGCGGATTACTCTAATCAGCCGCAATAATCATCTTGCCTGGATTCATAATACCTATGGGATCAAAGGTTTTTTTTATCATTCTCATTGCGGACAAAGCTTCACCGTGTTCTTGCGATAAATATTTAATTTTACCCTGACCAACACCATGCTCTCCAGTACATGTACCATCCATCGAGATTGCTCGTTCGATTATCTTCTTGTTAATTTCTCCGCATACTCTCAGATCTTCTTCTCTTGTATCCGGGTGTATTAGCATTTGTACATGAAAATTGCCATCACCAACATGGCCAACTATTGGAGCTATAATGCCGGCATCCTCAATATCTTGTTTCGCTGTCAGTATGCACTCTGATAATCTTGAGATTGGGACACATACATCTGTAGGCATTACGGAGCATCCGGGACGCAGTGCAATACATGAGTATGCAGCATCATGGCGAGCAGCCCATAACTTATCACGTTCCTCCGAATTTGAGGTCCACGAAAAATTTTCTCCACCATGCTCTTTGCACAATTCGGACATAAGCTCTGCTTGACTTTTCACGCCCGACTCGGTTCCATGAAACTCGAGAAATAAGGTATTTTTTATTGCATAATTTAATCCAGCATAGTTATTAATTGCTGACATTTGTACGTCATCAAGCAACTCGATACGGGCCATAGGTATTCCCCACTGTATTGCCTCAATAACAGAATCAACTGCTCCACCCAATGACTCAAATGAGACTACTGCTGCAGAGGTTGCCTCCGGAATCCCAAATAATTTTAACGTTACCTTGGTGATAACACCAAGCGTTCCCTCAGATCCTACAAAAAGTCTCGTCAGGTCGTATCCAGAAGATGATTTCCGAGCACGCCTCGATGTTCTAATAACCCTCCCGTCAGATAAAACAACTTCAAGACTCAATACATTATCTTTCATTGTTCCATAACGCACAGCGTTGGTGCCTGACGCTCGAGTTGATGCCATCCCACCCAGCGATGCATCTGCCCCGGGGTCTATTGGAAAAAATAAACCAGTGTCTCTTAGATGCTCATTCAGTTGTTTGCGCGTCACACCTGGCTCGACCGTAACATCCATATCTTCAGAATTAACTTCTAATATGTTTTTCATTTCTGACACATCTAAAGAAATTCCCCCATACAATGCCGCCAAATGACCCTCCGCTGAGGTACCTGTACCAAATGGTATCACGGGAACTTTATATTTTGAACAAGCTTGCACTACAGAAACCACATCAGCAGTTGTTTTTGCCATTACAACAGCATCAGGGGGTATGGCTTCATAAGATGAAAAATCGCGCGCATGAAATTCTCTCGCCGCAAGAGATGTTAATAGGCGATTTCCAAACGATTGTTTTAGCTCGTTAATTAAAAGATTAACCGTACTTTGACTGGGTCGGTCAATAGTTTTTTGGAGTTCTTCAAGCATCATAATCGCCTATATTTAAATTCATCATTTGATAAACTTAGTTTATATTTTATTTTTGTAAACCTCTGATAAATGCTCGAGTCTGAATAGAAAAAAATACTCTTATAGAGACCTTATGTTTGATTTCTTGTTTCTCTGAGGGCAATATAAACGGCACTGATAATAACTACAAAAATACCAACGACTGATAGATTATCCGGAAACTGTAAGAAGAATATATATCCAAATAAAGTTGCAAAAATAATCTGGGATAACGTGATAGGTGCCAAGATTGATGCTTCTCCATACACAAATGCAAAAAACAAACAGGTTTGACCCATAGCAGCTATCGCGGCAAATCCAATAAGTAAATGCCAATCTTCTATGCGGATTGGCACCCAAACAGAAAAAATTAAAGGGGCAAGAAGAATAGCTCCAATAGTCGAAGAATATGTTAAGTTAACAAGAGGGGGCGCCTTGCCAGCAAGAAGGCGATTAAAAGTATAAAAGAAACCAATGGAAATCCCAGCACCAAAAGCAACCAAGTATCCCAATCGATCCCCTCCAAAGTCCGGTTTTAATATTAATAAAACCCCTCCAAAACCAATTAAAACAGAAATCCACCGTCGAATTCCAATTTTTTCTTTTAAAATTATTGGGGAAATTGCGGTTGTTACCAATGGAGCTGTGAAAGAGATAGCTGTTGCCTCCGCAAGTGGAATTAAACTAATAGACCAATAAAACATTCCAATTCCCGTTATAACAAAACTCGAACGAAGAATTTGCAATATTTTATTTTCTGGGATCAGACTTTTAACTCCATATTTTGCAGTAATGACCGGCGTCCAAAATATGCTCGCAAACAGCATCTGTACCCACATAATAAACACGGGTGAATAATAACCGTCCAACATCTTAACAAATGAATCCTTAAGCGAGAAAAGCGCCATAGCTAATACCACCAAAAATATCCCAATTATTTGTTTGGTACGAGTATCAGTGTCCATAGAAAAGCCAGCTTTCAATGTGATAAAGTAAACTAATTAATATTTATAGAAATTGCCAGAATATAGTAACTTAATTAGGATTAGCCTCAGCATAATAAAAAAGAATATAGGCATTGAAACGAAGGTTAATTGAACTATTTAAATATTAGCAAAGAATATTTCCGATGCCAAATAACTGGATCGTTAGTTAATTTGTTGTAAAAAAAAATTTGACCATTTTGGTGAATTTTTAAACCTCATATTGCTTCTAAAGGAGAATGTGCAATGAATAGTTATGATTTTACCCCACTCTTTCGTCACTCCATCGGGTTTGACCAAATACAAAGTTTGTTAAATAATCTTACATTAGATGATGGAACGTCACCAAATTCCTATCCACCTTACAACATAGAAACGTCTGGTGACGGATCGTATCGAATAACACTTGCGGTCGCAGGTTTTAATAAAACAGAATTAGAAATTGAGGTAAGAGAAAACTCATTATCGATTATAGGTAAAATAGGGTCTAATAAAAACAGTAAATTACTACATCAGGGAATTGCTGGTAGATCTTTCAAACGGGTATTTAGTTTAGCCGATTACGTAAAAGTGATTGACTCGACTCTTGAAAATGGCTTGTTGCATATTGATCTAACTCGCGAAATCCCAGAGTCACTTAAGCCGCGGAAAATTACGATTAATTCTATTTCAGACTTTTCATCAACAGATGAGGCTGAAAAATTGAGTTCAGATGAATCAAAAGCAGCGGCATAAGAAAGCATGTCATTTTAAGCAGTTGGGGCAATAATTTTATTGCCCCAACTAAATAATGGAAATTTCGCTCAGAATCATATAGAATACTAATTGATATTTATAAAAAATATAAGTAAAAAAAGAGGTTAAATAAGAATTTTTAAAAAAATGGAGAATATTAATAATGTTGAAATCCATTATTAAACTTTCCTGCCTTACATGTTTTACACTTCCATTTATGTTTATATCCCCAGTGATTTATGCCCAGAGCACAATTCCAAAACTGGATGAATTAAGTTCAAGAACAAGGCAGAATATCAAAAAAACCAAAGATATAATTAGCAAAACCCAAAGCAAGATTGAGTTAATACGTTCCCAAAATGAGATTAGAACTAGGGAGATTGAAGGTTTAACAACTAAGGTCGGTTCAATTATCACAAAAATGTCAGGTCAGGGTAAAGATAACTCAGCTTTACAATCTGAAATACTAGTTTCAAATGAATTACTAAATATAGAGAGAAATACCACTAAAAAATTAAAACAAGATAATACTAAATTGATCAAAAAGATAGCATCAATTACTGAGAAAAATAGACAATCATTTACGAAACTTACTGCAGACTATGAATTAATAATAGTAAGAATGAAAAATTTAAAAGCATCTCTATCTTTAGAAAAAACAAAACACCTTAAGTTAAAGAATAAAAATAAAGTGCTAGAGAAAAAAATTACTAAAGAGAAACGAAATACACGTATTGTCAGGGCAAATTATGAAAATAAAATATTAGAAAAGCAATCTAAACTCAATCAGTTAGGCAATAAGATAAAGGCCTATGAAAAACTGATAGAAAAGACTACTAAAATTCAGGAAAATATACCTAAAAAATGATTGATTGAAGTGTTATTTAAAAAAAATGTTATGTTTAGTAATAAAAAGAGTTATAGTTTGCAACTAAGTCTCTTACAAAATTAATATGTTTTTAATTATAATTTACGCCAAATTTCTTATGAAAAATCAGTTAAGCTTATATGGTATTATTGTTCTTATTTTGTGGGGAGGTATCAATGGCACTATTGCCCTACCACTCTGCCCTGAAGAAGATAATCCATCACCATCTCGTTGGTCCGATTGTTATGGGGAATATACTTACCCCAATGGTAAGAAATATTCGGGGACGTACAAAGATGGTAAACGCCACGGCGAAGGCATTTTTGTTTTTACAGATGGGGAAACCTATGACGGTGAATTTAATAATGGTTCTTACCAAGGAGTAGGCACTTATACATTTACCAATGGAAATAAATACAAAGGCGAATGGAAAGATGGTGACTTTGACGGCGAAGGAACTTTCACCTATGGACCAGCGTCGCAAACTCCAGGAGACTACTACACGGGAAAATGGAAAAAAGGATCATTTACCACTAATGGAGCTTACTACTACCTCGCTCCAAATGAAGATAAAGGTAATATATTCATCGGAAAAATCCAAAACGGAAAACCAAACGGCAAAGGTAATCTCTCCTACAAGAGTGGGGACATCTATTCTGGTGAGGTGCGCGACGGCAAGCCAAATGGAAAAGGGACCATCAAATACATAAATGGTGATATTTATATTGGTCACGTAAAAAATGGGGTCCCAAACGGCGAAGGATCTATAACCTTTGGATCTCAATCAAATTTCGCTAGTAACTCTTATGTAGGTGAATATCGAAATGGAGAATACCATGGACAAGGAATTTATACTTGGGGAGCATTATCTGAATTCTCAGGTGACGTATATGAGGGTGAATGGCGAAAAGGTAAAAAAAACGGTCAAGGTGCATATACTCTAGCTGATGGCAGAATACAGCAGGGGATGTGGGAGAATGATAAATTCAAATATACCCAGAAAGGTCTTCGAACAGTAACCCGCCAAAGGTCAGGAAATTCAGCCCCCGCGGAGATAGAGGATGAAGAAAATAACTCTTGGAGAGACTTCTTGGGGCTACTTGCCCAATTAAAGAATAAAATAATAGATTCAAAAGAACAAAAAAATATTAAAACTGAAGATGAAAATAATATAATTGAGGCTCAAGAGCCCGGGCCAGTCAATAACAATCCCAGTGAGGACCAATTTTCAGTTGCAAAATTAAAAAACTGGTGGTCCGATTTACGGAAAAGATAATAGTTTCCATCAATATTCTCTCAAAATTTTATCTCTTTTCCTTCTCTAAAATCCTTTACTCTTATAAGCTGCCCCATATTATCGTAATAATTCCAGATACCGTGACGTTTACCATTAACGTATTTACCTAACTCTTTTGGCTTACCGTTCGTCCAATATTCTTCCCAGGACCCTGAACGTTCTCCATTCAGAAAGCTGCCTTTAAAACGTAATTCTCCATTATTATAATATTCTTCCCAAAAACCATCTTGTCTTATACCGTCAACATAATTACCAATATTCCTTAATTTCCCATTTTTATGGAACCATTCTGTCAAACCTTCTTTATTTCCGCGTCGATACTGTTCTTTTATCTCAACATTGCCATCTTTATCATAATATTCCCAAAGCCCAGTCTT
>Ga0209425_10000342_pt1 | contig 56680 bp, 40 predicted proteins | sample COG_05_FD_184749 | JGI IMG/M metagenome (GOLD analysis project Ga0209425, IMG submission 184749) | Pelagic Microbial community sample from North Sea - COGITO 998_met_05 (SPAdes) (version 2) | ecosystem: Environmental > Aquatic > Marine > Neritic zone/Coastal water | place: Helgoland, sampling...
TGAAGGACCTTTCGGCGGCATCCGGGGCTGCGTCTTCGCTCGACACAGATGGATTGCTTCGCGTCGACGGTGTGCTCTCCCCGGTCACCGCCGCGGCACTCCTGGACGAGGTGAATGCCACGCTCGACCGAGAGCTGTCGCGCGCAGGGAAGGATTCGCTACCTTCCGATTCTTTCGGAAATGTGTACTGCAAAGGGAACCGGTACGACCTGAAGCTCCCCCTTCGCGGGGTTGCGGAGGCGGCTCTCAGGGAGGCTGCGTTGAACTTGGGTCCAGTGCTCGAGAAGGTGGCGGGAGGAAATAACGCCAAGCTGTGCGAATTCGCCGCGTTGGTGTCAGACCCAGGGTCGACGAGGCAACCCGTGCACCCGGACACGAATTACCGCCGGGACAGGTGCGTGGTGACCACGTTTGTGGCCCTGCAGGATGTTGAGTCGGACATGGGCCCCACTGTTTTCATTCCTGGCAGTCACACTGCGAGCGCACATCTCGCGTTCAAGGAGGCTGACGAGGTGGGGGGTCCGGCATTGACGGCACCTAACTGTGTGGCGACTCTTCGAACCGGGGACGTGTCCATGTTTGACTCTCGTCTGCTGCACTGTGGTGGGGGTAACTCTTCAGATAAGCGGCGGGTGCTCTTCTATTTTTCATTTGAAGTCAGCGGCACGGAGAACCCCAACGCGTTTTTGAGTAGCATTCGGGACGAGCTGAGGGGGACGTTGACCCTAAAGGACCTTCGTACTCAGCCGATACTTGAGACGGTTTCTTAGATGTTGTTCTATTGTAATTCTCTAGCTAGAATGCGGCCCAAGCTCCATTCGCTGGGCTCGCATTATTTCCAACAGGCACCGTTGTCGGAGTCGGTTGCATCAGAGGCGGAGGCGTCGAAACATTCGTCGTCGGAGACGCTACTGTTGGATGCTGTGGCTGCTGCTGCTGTTGCTGAAAGTCAGGCAGAGGTGGATTAGATGCCTTTTCGCGTGCCCAACTCCCCCATGCGAGCTTGACGGCGTCGAATCCCTCATCCTCGAGATCGGTCCAGTCTCTCCACGTGGGCAGCTTGGGGACCTGATTTCCTGATGCTCCCTCTGCGTATAGGCGAAGTTCCGCCAATTTGGCGTCAAGCTGCATACGCTGTTGAGAAGCCCGACTCGATGCATCAAGATACGGACCCAAAGCTGCCTCGGCGGCTGCGACCTGCGCTCGCATTGCTTGCAACTCAGATTCCAAAGCTGCCTGCGCGTGAGAGACGCCGCCGCTCGCTAAATTCGCTTGTTCCGCCTGAAGCTGCTGCAGTCGCTGCATTAGTTTGGCCTTCTCCGCCTCTGCGTTTGCTGTGCGCGAGTTGGACCCGTCCAGGTTCCCTGACACCTGTTCCACGGCTGCCGTCACCTGCTCCACCCGTTGCCGAAGTTCGTTCACCTCCCTCTCAGCCCTCTCAGCCCTGTCTGCAGCCTCCACCAGATTCGCATCACATCTACGCTGAAACAACACGAGCTCTTGTAGCTTCTGAGATAAAGTCGCGGAGTCCACCTTGGCCTGCGTCGATATTTGCTCCTTCTCATAGAGCTGCCTGTCTGATGCCTCCGCGTCTACCCTCGCACTTTTTAACCTGTCAACCTCTGGGCCTGTGGTACCCGAGAGATCCAAATCTGCGGGGCCTCGAAAACTGTATCCCGCTTCCACAGCTCCACCAGTCCCAGCGGTTGTCTGACTGATCGGCGCGCTCATTCCCGATGTCACCGGCATGACAGGCATGTTTGAAGCTGGTGGCATGTTTGCTGCTGGCGGCATTGACGCAGCCGGTGGCATAACCGCAGGGGCAGCACCGCCGCTCATCATGTCACCACCTTGAGCTCCAAGTCCCATCCCCGTGCCGGAGATTGATGGTAACGACATGTCTATGCCACCACTGAATAGATCGGCGTCCAACGCTCCTCTGCTCTGAGGAACCTGCGCGGCTTGTGGTTGCTGAGGCTGCGGCTGCTGCCCCTGCGCCATGGGTGGGAACTGCCCGGGAGGCAGGCTCGACGGCGGTTGGCGACCTTCGCGAGCTCTTTCGGTGAGATAAATCGCGATGATGAACTCCTGGAAGTTGAGCACTCCGTCTTTATCTGTGTCGGCGAGCGCCCAGATGTCCTTGAGCAGCTCATTTGGCGCGTTCAGGGACATGAGCACAGGCACCAGTTCACCGCCGGTGAGTTTGCCGTCGTGGTCCGCATCCGTCTGTTGGAATACCTGCTGGTATCTCACCATGTCCGCGGAGGTGACAGGTGGCCACTCCCCCGACGCCAGACTCTTGGTGTCCATCTCGCCCATTCCCATGCCTCCCATCCCCATCTGAGCGCTGGGCCCCGTTGTTAATTGTGGCTGTGCCGATGGTGCTGCTTGGCCTTGCGCAGGTAGCCCACCACCCATCATCATCGAAGGCGCCTGCTGCTGTGAGCTATCTGTCAAACCTTGCATCTTCGGAGCCGGAAACGATGCGAAACCGCCGGCAATCTTGTTCAAAAGCGCGGAGTCGAGCTCACCGCCGCTCTGCAGTTTGGTTAGGGAACGTTGTTTCAGAATTGGCGCACGTCGGGAGGGTAATTGGGGGTGTCCGGGGGGGTCATCCTGGAGAATATCGCATGAGAAGGAAAGGGGAGCACCTGTGCGACAGATATGAGCTGCATCGCGGCGTCGAACTGTACTCTCTCGAGGTAACCCCGAGGCGGTTGGTCCGCGAGTTGCCACACCATTCCCAACTTTTCCTGAGGCAGTCCGGACCGCTGGAAGAAAGGTATCGCCTCGCCACCACTCACTCTGCCGTCGCCATCCGCGTCGGCGAGCGAGAACCACTGCCCGTAGTCCGCCATCGTCGCCGCTGTGGCGACAAGCTACCCACCACTTGACGGCGTTCTCGCGTGTGCGTCTTATGCCGTTGTTCACTCCTCAAGTCTCGTCGGCACTTTCCTCGCGTCGCTTCGGGAAATCAAACGAAAAGCTGCCCGGGTTTCGCCTCGGAAGAAGCGAGTGTTTTTTTGGGTGTGGGCTTCAAAGAACCTCGCTCGCCTCACTCTCACTCGCGCTCAAGCCGACATGAATGACTCAGATACACAGGATACGACATCACAAAATGCGCTGGACATCGCCCTGACGCCTGGCGTCGTGATGGACACGAACATCACTCTCACAGGTGAGCTCTTCAGAACAACTCCTTCCTCTTGGTTTTCACCCGCCGACCCCTCGCCGTGCAGCGTGTACAGAGTGGTACTGTGTGAACACCAAGCGATCTTGGAAAGATACTCGCAACGCGATGATCATGAGTGCATCCATCGGTCTCGCGTGCCTGATACTCTTTAGCTTGGTAAGACATCACTGTAAGGTGTATCGAACGCGGCTCTTTCACCCCAGGATAGCAGCTATCAACAAACCACCTCCCCTGCGAACGCACCCCTGGAACCTGTTTGGCTGGGTGCTTGACGTCGTGAATATGAATCAGCGTACGCTCTACGACACCGCGGGACTCGACGCACTATACTTCGACAGGTCGAATGTTCTCGTGTTGACTATCATTACGTTCGTAGCAGTCATCAACTGCGGAGTCGTTATGCCGGTGAACTTTTATCTTGGGAAGGTCATATCGCAAGAGGCGATTATCATTGGAGATATGTCGTCCACTGACAAATTGTCGATGACAAACATCCCTGTCGGGTCCCCTCTGATGTGGATTCACGCCGCAGTGGTCGTGCTGACGACCTTATTCGTTTGTGCTTTGCTCTACGTCTATGCAAACGATTTCAGAGCAGATCGCCACGCGTGGCTCGGACATTCCCTCCAGGAGCGACACTTTGAAGACGAGGAGACTAACCGAAGCACAACCTCTTCTGTGGCTAGTCAGCCCACATCCGAAAAAGTTGGATCTGGAAGAATAGAGTCGCTTCTCAGTCGACAACTCTCAAGTCATATCCAGGCGGCTGAATGCTCGGCAGGTGAGCACGAGCTGCATGAGGAGAGCAGCGTCGAAAAGTCAGATAATCTCGAGGTCTCGGAGATCCATTCGGAGATGTCAATCTATCAAAGACAGCACGTGTTCGTCCCTGGAAGTGGAATGGTTGGCTCGTTTGCATCATCGACATGGACTGTGAAGGCTCAGCAGTATGCTGTGATAGTCACCAACGTCACTGAATCTACGGGTGTGGAGGTCTCAAACTCGTTCCGCTCCATGTTTCCTGATGTGATCGCAGCGGTCCCCGTGCTGCATCATGCAATCGTCGATGCCCTTTTAGAAAAGCTCGACCATACACAGCTATGCCTCTTACGTCTGGAGGAACGTATCACCACTTCTCGGAACCCTGAGTCGAAGCGCATGAACAAGATGCTATCGAGACGAGACTCTCTTTCAGAGAAGATAACTTCGCTATTTTCTGACGTGAAGAAGGCACAGGCAGATTCAAAGACAGATCCGCGAAGTGGTTTTTCGTACATCATCTTGTTCAGATCGCAAGCTTCCGCTGCGATAGCCGCTCAGACGCTTTTACAGGATCCTGGTGGTGAACGCGCATGGAACGTTACCGCGGCTCCAGCACCGGACGATGTCAACTTCCAATCATTGTGGCTTGGCCCGGGACAAAGGTGGCTGCGCTCGACCGTAGCGAAACTGGCAGTTACCTTCATCGTATCATTTCCTATCGGTGTGTTCACAAGCAGCATGGTGGCATTGAGTGCAGCTTTGTGTGCAGAAAACTCAGATGTTTTGAACAGCGAATGGTACTGCGATAATGATGGGGACGGTCAGCAAACCTTCTTCTTTCGCTTACTCACGGCTTGGATACCGAGCTTGCTTTTGGCCACGTGGAATGCAATTGTGGTGCCGTTCGGCTTCGCTTTCGTCGCTCTGTATGAGGGTTCGGAGATTACTCTAAGTGGAATAGATCGGAAAGTGTTCCGTTGGTTTTATCTGTATTCCTGCTTGAACGTCCTCGCAGGTGGAATGCTGGCAGGCAGCTTTTTCTCTCAGTTGGAATTGATGATTTCATCACCGTCATCCATCTTCACATTGCTCGGTTACGCCGTGCCCCAATCTTCGGGCTTTTTCCTTGCTTATATTTCTACTAATGCGTTCATGCTCGAGCCATTGAGACTACTTCTGCCCCACGGGGGTGTCTTGGTATGGTTTGTGACGGGATGCGGCAGAAGGTTTGCCTGGAGTGGCAGGATCAAGCGAGACCTCACCGCGTACTTTTCGCCGCGCTCCCACAGATACGGGAGCCACTATGGGACGCAGCAGCTGATCTTTCTAATTTGCTTGGTTTTCTCCACAGCGTCTCCACTGATCACACCTCTAGGCTTTGCGTACTTCTTACTCGCTTGGTTGGTGTGGCGATATCAACTGTGCTATGTCTTTGTCCGAGCTTACGAATCTGGAGCCATGCTATTTCCCGCATTGTTCAGCAGGATCGTGACTTCCCTTCTGCTGTACCAGATGTTCATGTCCTTTTACCTGCTGATCAAGGCGGCGTATGTCCCCGCTTTTGTGCTCTGGATCTTCGTCCCATCGTTTCTGTGGCATTTCCACTCATATGTAACGTCTCACTGCATGATGAAAAGCGTAAGTTTATTTTTATTATCGTATGGGCAATTAGTATGACGGCGTGTTTTGTTCACAGGTATACCTTCCGCTCGCCGTGGCCAAGGATATGCCAGTCGCTTCCATCCCAATAGATACTTACTGCGCTCCTCAGATGCATCCTGAATTCAGAGGTTGGGCCTCAGAGGTGGGCAAAGCGTGGCAGGGCTATGGACCTTTCGTTCGAAAATATGTCTAGCTTCTCGACTGGATATGATAGATACTATTCGTGCTATTCGTGCTTCGGTCACTTTTTCTTCCCTGAGAACAACCAAATTATCAGCAGCAGAACAACAGTGAACAGCATACCACCGTACACCAGCATCGCATCCATGCGCTGTCTTCTATCGATGACGCGGAGTAAAGATGCCGAGACGCCGATGCTATTGAGGAGATCCAACATCTTGTGCTGCGCGCCTTTCAGCCTCTCCTTCTGTTCCCCGAGCGCACCCAAGACGCTCGCTCCGTGCGCCAACAGGTCGTCCACCATTCCCCCGGAACGTTGCAGCGACATCTTGGCCCCAGCTTCTGCGTCGTACTGATTCACGAGTAATCTGAACTCGTCGTCCGACGTGACCCTCTGCATGAGCTCTTCTCGATCCCTCTCCTCCGCTTGTCTTCTGGTCTCCCTCGACTTGAACCTCTCCAGGGAAACTCTGAATTGGTCGCACTCCTCCACGACCTGCTCCACCTTCCTCTTCCAGATGTCCCTCTTGCTGCTGTTCTCCTGTACCACGAGGATACGCCACTGACTCTCAATCTGCTGCGATACTTTCTGAAGCTCTCGCAGCTTGGAGTGCATATCTCTGGACAGAGACGTCGAGGTCTGAATAATCCCCCTCGCCTCGGCACCTTCCAACTCCTCTAGGCCCCGGCGGATCTCCATGGTCAACCTCCGCGCCACCCCGTAGAGATCTTGTATAGTCGCCATGATTTTCCACTGGGTAGGTCTTGCGAGGTGGAGGACCGACGATATCCCCACCTCCAGCTGCACACCTCGCCGCTCGCAATGGACGCCAACGGGTAAATAAAATGCCTCCTGGCGAGTTTGTGCAGTCGAGGCTGTAAAGTCACGTTCCCGAAATTCGTGGCCAGTCCGCCGGGCCGCGGGTGCCTCTTGCCCGTATCGCCGCCCGGATATCAGCTCGTGACAGCACACGATGACGGCCACTCCTGGTATATCGTGTTAGGTTTCGGTTTTACCATGCGAGCTCGTTCTTTGGCCTCGCAGGATGCGCTCTCGACGACGGAGACGCTCAGGCTTGTGGTCGAGGATGGATCGATCGAGCGCGCCGTACGCTTGTCGGTGTTCGGCATGGCCAAGTCGGCGTGCGCCTCCACCGTCGAGCTCGGATTGAAGAACCTTCCCGGGGTGATGTCCGCGAAAGTCTCTCTGCTCACTGAGACCGCGGATGTACGCTTCGACGAGAGCAGAATCGGGCTCGAGAGGCTCCTCGGCGCTGTCGAGGAAATGGGCTTCGCCGCCACGCTGCGGGACGAGCGGGCGACAACTTCGGCCCGAAACCATGTGAAGCTTCACGTGACGGGCATGACGTGCTCAGCATGTAGCGGCGCGGTGGAAGCCGCGTTGCAAGGGGTGCCGGGCGTGAGCCGGGTCGCGGTGTCTGTCACCACCGGCAGCGCGATGGTGGAGATCGAGCACGGGTGCACCGTACTTCCGGCCACTCTGATCACAGAGGTCGAGGACGCTGGTTTCGACGCCGAAGAAATCAAAGAAGTCGAAGAGTCAAGGGTACGCCTGCTCATCGAGGGCATGACGTGCTCGGCGTGCACGGGGGCGGTCGAGCGTGCCCTCACCGACATGAACGGGGTCGAGACAGTCTCGGTGGCGCTGCTGCCGGAGGGCTCCGCTGAGGTGCGATTCAACCCCGATCTCATCGGGCCGCGTGACTTCATCGAGGTCATCGAGGATGCCGGGTTCGACGCGAGGATATCGTCATCGGATAAGCTCGGCGCATCGAATCACGCGGCATCAAGCGAGGTAGAGAACTACCGGAAGCTGTTCTGGGCGAGCTTGACGTACACTTTGCCGACGTTTCTCATCAACATGGTCTTGCCACATTTGCCGGCTTTCATCTGGATGTATAAAGGGTTTGTTCAGAAGGTCACCCTCGCATCGTTTTTGAAATGGGCCTTGGCTACCCCGGTGCAGTTTTCCATCGGGTGGCGGTTCCACAAAGGTGCATACAAGTCACTGAACAACGGGTCGGCAAATATGGATGTCCTCGTCTCCCTCGCGACCAACGTGGCATACTTCACGAGCATATACCTCATATTCCACTGTCTGCTGACGGGACACAACTTCGGGAGGGATTTCTTTGAGACGAGCACGATGCTGATCACCTTCATTCTCCTTGGCAAGTACTTGGAGTCTGCTGCCAAGGGATCCACATCTGAAGCCATCTCGAAGCTCCTGGACCTCACTCCAAACTCAGCTATCCTTCTCAAAGAAGTTTCCGGATCCGACTCGAACGAATATTCAGAGGAGACGATATCGTCGACTCTGATTCATCGAGGCGATCTACTGAAGGTATTACCCGGATCTCGCATTGCCGCAGATGGTGTTTTAGTTGAAGGACACAACGTTCACACCGACGAGTCTATGATTACCGGCGAGTCCCTTCCGGTTCTGAAGAGAATCGGAGATGGTCTTGTTGGCGGCACCCTCAATTCGGGAGGCGCGTTTATAATGCGTGCCGAGAGAGTAGGTGCAGATGCTTCACTGTCACAGATCGTTAAGCTGGTGGAGAATGCGCAGCTAGCAAAAGCACCGATCCAAGCCTTTGCAGACAGGATATCAAACGTCTTCGTCCCTTTCGTCGTTGCAGCTGCGATGACCACTTGGTTTGCGTGGTACATCGCCGGAGAGCTTGCTATCTATCCGGATTCATGGCTTCCTGAGGGTGAAACCAAAATGATATTCGCAATCATGTTTGGCATATCGGTTTTGGTCACAGCCTGCCCTTGTGCACTCGGCCTCGCGACTCCTACGGCAGTAATGGTAGGGACTGGCGTGGGGGCCACAAACGGAATCTTGATCAAGGGCGCCGACGGGCTTGAGCGCGCAGGTAAAATTACTATTGCAGCGTTTGATAAGACGGGCACGTTGACTGTGGGTAATCCAACTGTGGTAAACTTCAAGGTGTTCCAGAGCGGCATGACAGAGCGGCAATTTTTACGCGTGGTAGGAGCCGCAGAGTCACAGAGCGAACATCCCATCGCGAGAGCAGTAATCAAGTTTGTGCGTTCAAAGCTTCCCGAGGTTGAGGTTAACAAACCCGAGGATACGGGCGACGACGCGCAGCTGAGCTTACCTAAAGTCGAAGATGTCAACATAGTCCCAGGAGAAGGGCTGACTTGTCGCATCGCCGGTAGCGAAGTTATCGTGGGTAACAATAAGCTGCTAACGGAGGCCGAAATTGAAATTCCCAAGGACGTGCAAAGCTACGTGGGCCAGATACAAAGAGATGCACACACGTGTGTACTGGTTGCTATGAATAGACAGGTGACAGGCCTATTAGCCATCACAGATCCAATCAGGCCCGAGGCTGCGGGCGTCGTCGCAGCGCTGAGTCGCATGGGTGTACAGAGTCACCTGGTGACGGGTGACAACTGGCAAACTGCGCGAGCCATAGCTGCAGAGTGCGGCATTGTCTCCGTACACGCGGAAGTGTCTCCCGCTGGAAAAGCTGCGAAGATAGAAGAACTCAAGGCGGCGCCCATGAAGACAACTCTCAGCGGTGTCGTCGAGGTTGAGCATCGAAACGTCCCGGTTGTTGCCATGGTAGGTGACGGAATCAACGACGCGCCGGCTCTGGCCGCGGCGGATGTCGGGATTGCCATTGGCGCTGGAACAGACATCGCAATTGAAGCTGCAGACTTTGTTCTGATGCGAAGCGACCTCGAGGATGTAGTTGCTGCGATCGACTTGTCTCGGAAAACTTTCCGTCAGATACAGTACAACTACGTCTGGGCGATGGTTTACAACCTTCTCGCCATACCAATAGCAGCTGGCGTTCTGTATCCCAAAACACGCATTCAGGCCCCACCTTGGGTTGCTGGCGCTGCTATGGCTTTCAGCTCAGTTTCCGTTGTGTGCTCCTCGCTGTCGCTGCGATACTACACGCGGCCCGACCCCGTGTTGCGAGGGATTCGAGTCGAGGAGGCTGGCCAGGAGATGACGACCTACTCTCAACAATAGGAATAGTGCTAAAACTTTAGGATGTATTCGACAATACTTGTAGAACTAATGACCAAAGAACTCTCACTCCTTTTTTCTCGGCGGCGGTGGCCCGCGAGCCTTCGGTCGCTTCTTTGGCTTTGCCTTTTGGCGAAGGTCCAAAAGGCCAGGGGGTGGCGTGATCTCCAGCACGCCGCGCTCCATGTCGACGACGGGCACGATTTCCTTCACAAACGGGACAAACACGTGCTCACTCGGTCCTTTGTTCGTGGCAGGTTTCTCCTCGTTCGCCTCCCCGTCACTGCTCGGCAGTGGTGGGACGGAAATCTTGAGTAGATCGTGCTCCCCCGCACCCCTGTAGATGTCAATCACGACGCCAACGTGCTTCCCGTCTTCCTTCATGACAACCTCGCAACCCTCCAGCTCGGACGCGTAGAACTCGTCGTCACCGTCGCCGTTCTGCTCTTCCCGCAGCTGAGAGCGGTCCGTCGACGAGACGAAGAGACGCCTACCGATAAGTGCATCCGCGGCGTTCCTATCGTTCACCCCCTTGATCTTGATTAAGCACTCGACCCGGCCCTTACTGGTGACTTCGCGACCGCTGACAATCCTAATCTTGGAAACAGCGCCGGGGGCTTTGTTGTATTCCCCACCCACGCCGCGGCCCTGCGCCTCGTCCTCCAAGTACTGCGTGTTTGGCGCAAAGAATCTCTCCTCGACGAAGTCAGTGAACGGCATGATCCGCACCTCACCTCGCAAGCCGTGAGCGCTGACCACGGCACCAGTCTGCACGAGCTCCTCCGCATCGAGCTGGGAATCGTCCGAGGCGGCGGCGGCGGTGCGGATTGGCTGGTTCCTCCGCGCGCTTCGACGGCCGGCACGGCGGAGAGAGGGCGTTGGCAGTGTCGCCCCGCTTATGGACGCTAACATAGACACAGACATCGCGTTCCAACACTTGAGTCGGGCAAAGATTGAAGGCACTCGCCGCTCCTGTGTGCCCAGGTCTGTGTGAAATCGCGGGCGGCACTTTTGACAACAGAAAGTTTGCCAAAACGAACGCGTTATCCATCCGACGTGGCACAGAGCACACCTCAGTGGCCGCCAACTACTGACCACGACAGCCGCTGAGCCAGGGTAAACATGTCGGCTGAAGGATCTCGTAAGCCGCAGGTGGTCGTCGTCGGCGGGCAGTTCGCGGGTAGGCGCGCTGCCAAGCTTCTGCGCCGGGGGGGCAAGTTCGGCGTCACGCTCGTCGACGCGAAGAGCTTCTGGGAGTACACCCCGGGCGCCCTGCGCTGTCTGGTTGAGCCGAGGGCAACGCGACGTTTGCTTCAGCCTCATCCTCCTGGAACCGTGAACGCTACCGCGGTGGGTTTCGAGACAGCGAAGACCCAGGAAGGGGACACCGTGAAGAGCGTGAAGCTGAAAGATGGGTCGAATCTCCGAGCGGACTACGTCGTCCTGGCCACTGGTTCCTCCTACGTCAGCCCAATCAAGGCCGCCAGTGACAAACCGTGTAGCGTGGAGGACAGAAAGAAAAACATCATGGCGGCGCACAATAATCTAGCTTCGGCGCCCAGTGTGTTGATCGTCGGCGGAGGAACCGTCGGGGTCGAGTTGGCTGCCGAGATCGTCGGGGTGTGGGGAAAGTCGAAGAGCGTCACAATCATCACGCCGCACAGTCGCCTCCTCGAGAGAATGCCCCCGCGAGCCGGCATACTCGCTCAGCGTTGGCTCACCAAAAAAGGCGTGCGCGTCATTCTCAACGATCGCATAGAGAATTGGGGTGGTTCGAAGACTGGGGGTGATCCGGCGCTGAAACCTTCGGGCGGCGCGTGGAAGCTCCAAACGCGCGGGGGCGAAGAACTCCACGCGTCACTCGTGTACCCGTGCATAGGCGGCGCCCCCGCCGCAGCTCCGGCGGAGAAATCATCGGCATCATCTCTCGGACCCCGTGGTGAGGTAAAGGTGGACGGGTCGTTTCGTGTCGAGGGGCTTCGAAACGTCTTTGCGGTTGGCGACTGCGCTGGCACCGCGGAGGAGAAGACGGCGTTCACCGCGGATCTGAACGCAACCGCGGTGGCGCACAACATCAGGGCGGAGCATAACGGGAAGCGGGTGAAGGATTACCCGAAAGTCTGCGGGACCCAGTCAGTGCCAAGCATCGCCGTTGTAAGCCTCTATAAGTGGAGCGCGGTGATGCAATTTAACAAGCTGGTCTTCGGTGGTCCCGTCCCGGCGCTCGTGAAGTGGTTCATAGAGACTATGCAGGTGCACGCGGCGAAAGAGACGCCGGTGCTGACGGAGCTGTGGGACGCCGTCGAGCAGACCAACGTCTTCTTGGGAGGGTTCCTGTTCAAGTAGCTCGTCGCCTTAGGCTTAACCTTGTCAGCTTTCGTTTGTGACACCTGTGAGACTTCGCGTCGTCCTGCTCTCTGTTCTGCGGAAGTTTTTCCAGCCGCTCACGCAGAGAAGAATCTCGCCCGAGTTGAAAATGATCACGACCCGAGCCGCCAACCCTTTCTCCGGAGCACCCCTCAGCACCATGGTGTTCTCCATCGCCAAAGAGCAGCGAGATGATCTCGTCGGCCGCATGGCCGACAGCTTGGCAGCCGTCGGCTTCCATAACTACGGGCTGACCTTCACGGACACCCGGGCCAAGGCGGAAGAGATTGAGGCGAGGGCTTTCAGCGTCGCCGAAGTGGCCAGCAGCACCACCAAGGAGTCGTGGTCCGCCGGGACCGGCGGAGAGCGTCCGGTGATTGAGCTCATCAGGCTCTACACTAAGAAAGCAGCCGAGCTTCTCCAAGCTGAGGTCATCCGCTGCGGCGAGGACGCGATGGACACCTCCGCGGGAGCCGGAGATGCCGGCGGAGACTCGGACTGCTTCGATCTGTCGAGCAAAGATCGCGAGTTTTACACCCAGCAGCGAGCCGAGCAGGTGCTCGCGCCTTTGATGGCCAAAGGAGCGAGCTTTTCTAAGGTGAAGCTCAGCACCAAGAGCTTCGGCATCGATGCGGCCAAGGTGGTGACCAAGGCTTTCGCGAATATCGCCTCAACACTGAAGGAGGTGGACCTGAGCGACATCATCGCCGGCCGCCCTGAGGAGGAGGCTTTGAAGGCGATGCAGATCATCACTGAAGCCACTCTTTGCGCCAAAATCACCTCCGTGGACGTCAGCGATAACGCCTTTGGCGAGAAAGGCGTCCGCGCGTGCACCAAGATGTTGCAGCAGCAGAGCGGTATTGAGGAGATTTCCTTCATGAACAACGGCATCTCGGAGCAAGCAGCTGCCGCCATCCTCGAGCTCTTGGCGTCCCCTCAGTCCCTCAAGAAGTTCCATCTCGACAAGAATATGACGGGCGACGATGGCACGGCACACGTCGGGAAACTTTTAGAGAAGGCGCCCGGCATGCAAGATTTCAAGATGGCCGGTTCCCGGTTCACTAGCGAGGGTGCAAAGTTCCTCGCCAAGGGTCTTTCCGCTGGCGCCTCGCTGGTCAAGTTGGACCTCACTGATAACAACGTGAACGAGGAAGGTGGCTTTGCCCTTGCTGGAATGCTTTTCAAGCAGCCCAACCTCAGGCACGTGAACCTGGAGGCTACGAGCCTTGGGCCGAAAGCCGCGATACAGGTTGCTGGAGCGTTGGCTGCTGGCTGCCCACAGCTGGAGTACCTCAACCTCGCCGCCTGCGATATTACTCCGGAGGGAGTTCCCCAGGTGGCTCAAGCCATCTCTGCCATGAAAAACCTGAAGACTCTTAAGATCGCGGAGAACGAACTCGGGGATCTCGGTGTCGCGCAAATTTGTGTCGCGCTCAAGATGTCTGGCTGTCCGCTTGTGGAGCTGGACGTTAGCACGAACGAGTTGGTGGAGAAGGGTGCTGTTGCAGCTGCTCAGCTGGCAGCCTCCAGGGCGGGCTTCACATCTCTAAACTTGGATGGCAACTACATCTCCGACGAGGGCGTCGAGGAGGTTAAGTCGATCATGGAAGGCGCGGGTATCGCCTCGGCCCTGATGCCGATGGAGGAAAACGATGCGGACATGGCTGACGAGCCGGATGATGACAACGCGGAGGGCTTGGACAACTTGCTTAAACATCTAAAGCTTTAAATGTCATTTTCGATTGCTAATCTATTTTCATCTGATCTAGAGGTCAAATGTGATACTACGTGTCGTGATGAGCACGAGAAGCTAGCTAGCAAGGCGACGTCGCCGTCGAGCCGAGAGAAACTCCCAGGTATTCCAAATGATCAGCCACGCTCGTGCATGACCCAGGGTAACCACAAATTGAGTTCTGACAGTTCGGATCCTCCCCGTATTCGTCACAAATTACTTCAACGGATAGCGTCATCGGCGATCTACCTACCCGGACGGTTCTCTGCCACACCTCTCTCGCGGTGTGGTGGAAGCCCAGATGCTCGAAAGGAACCGTCGGGACGACGTCCCTGTCGTGCGTCATTCTCTTGTGGTCCAACGTCGAGTTCCTCATCGCCTCCGCGAAAGCCGCGTTTCCAACGCGCGGAGATCCAAACGTATACAGCTGCAAATCGGTCAGGTTATACGTGTACATGAGCTCCGCCGCACACAACGTCGCAAGGGCCCCGCCCAGCGAGTGCCCAACCACCAAAACTGGTACGTCGCCGCGCTCTTTCAAAACGTCCTGCACAGCTTCAGTCACCTGCTTTTGCAGCAGCGAGCGGGTCCAAGATCTGTAAAATCCGTCGTGAACTTTGGCATCTCCCGGCATGCCAGGAAGGTTGGCTTGCGTCCTCGTCGCCATGAGATTGTGAATCCAGTTCTCCAGGCTGCTCCCTATCGTCCCCCGAAAAACAACCATCGCCTTCTGCAACTCCGTGGAGTACCCGACGTACCCTTGGAGATTCCAGGCATCGTCGTGCACGACCGCGTGAGGTTCGAAGTTGGCGGTCAGACCACCACATCGTGGGCACGTCCAATTACCGATGATCTCGGGAGGACAATAAGCCGCTGCGGCGTACTCAGCCATTGTGACGCCCTCGCTCACGTCAAACCATGGACGAGATAAAAGCGAGGAGAACAGGGAGGTGCCGAGCAGCAGACGTGCGATGGCAGTGAGCATAGGGTGCATCGCCTCACCTCACTTCCTCCAGTGTCGTTCGTGATGCCAAATCCCTTTCCTAGCGCAGAGCCGGAACCGCCATGCCCCGCGCTCCAACGCGCCTCCGTAAGTGAGACGTTCGAATAATTCCTTTTGGTCGTGTCCTTGTCATCATCGAACAGTCGAAGGACTGCTCGTCGATTGCGCGAACTGGCAAAAATACGAGGAGAAAAAAATGACAACAATCAAACTCCCGAGCACAACCGACACAACAGCAGACAGCGGACAGTACCTTCTGCCGAACGGATTTCAATACTGAAGGCTGTCTCTGGAGTTTCTAGGACGCGATAGCGAAGGGGAGGCAAGTATCCAGGTCTCCATGAGCTTTGAGTGAACCCGAGGAACAGCCGCCCCCAACCTAGACCTACAGTAGGCAGGCGAGCACCGCATGGAGAGTTTGAGGTTGACCATGCTTCGACGGGGATCACCTCTGACGGGCAACTGGTGGACTCACGACATCCCGAGTCCTAAGCATGGACCGTTTTCCTTCCATTTGCTCCATCGATGCCTTAGTAGTGTCGTCACGGGCTCCCAGACATCTGCTCCAGGAGGAGGAAATGACATCGGTGGGCACGTCGACGCCCTCGTCAAGCAAGTCGACGAGCGCTGGAAGTTCATAGCCAAACCCGAACACATGCGAGGCATACTCCAGAACGATCGTCACTGCCAACCGACGAATCGAAACCTACCAAAAGGTGAGAGCGAGTTCAACCAGCACCACGCTGGCAGCCCCTGAGGGAGGAAGGAAAACCGGGGAGGAGGGCTATTTTCCTGCGGGCCGACGGAACGATAGATTTTACCACGATTTTAGTTTCCCCATGACCGGACGGACCAGTCCGATGCTCTTTCACGATTTCTTTACCGGAGAGAGAGGACTGACCAAAATATCCTTGCGATTTTCACAGATGTTCTGCTTCGTTTTGCCCTTGCGGAAGATGAAACAGGAGAAGCTTGGGTGATTCCAGACACTAACGCTGTATATCCGGGTCGCGGAATGCGTGTTTTACCAAGTTATGCAGCACTGGAAATTTGCGCGCAAGCTGGAAGTTTTACACACAGTTTCAAGCGGAATCATGTACGATTACCACTCGGGATTGAAGGTGCGCGTTATTCCTCTCCTCTCTGAAAAGCATCGCACGCAAAGATAAAATAATCGCGCGATGGCAACCATTGAACTTCTTTTCGTTTCGCGACACAGATTACGTTGAAGCGCAATTGATACGCCACACTCAACTGGCGCTTGTGCAAGCATTATCGGCGGCTTCCGCTGTGAAGCGAATCGTGAAAGAAAACCGATCAATACCAAACGCCGAGCGAAAAACGGATCGCTTGGAGTCCTTTTCGTCGTGCCTGGACGAAGCAGTATCGAATTCTATCGCATTGCAGGAAACGAGCATGCTTGCTATTGATACGAGCGATTCGAGCACAAGCGTTTGGCTTCTGAATCGATCCAATCGAATGTTAGAGAACTCATTAAGAAATGGCGCTGTTGAGGTGGGCTGGTATAATTCTGCGCGATCATTTGACGCGCTCAGCGATCGTGAAATTCTAGCGGCGATAGAACTACCGGAGGCAGAGCGGTTTCGACAGTCACATCGTGGTTATGAAACCATCAAAGAAACACATCTGCGACCCGAGCTGGACCGAACATCAGGTGAAGAGTCACCTGTTGAAGCAACTGAGGATGAATATGTCATCGCAATCGAGGGGGTTCCTAACAACCTGTCGTCGCGTCTTTTATACGCCCAGTTCCGCCTTACTTCCTATCGTCGATCCCTGGTCAATGCGAAGACACGTGGTCGTTTGGTGCTGAAAGAGCGGAAAAATAGCAAACGCAAAAAATAGACCTCGCTCTTAGTCATTAGCTGTTTAGTTGAGCTTAGAATTGATAGACTGTAATGGAAGCAGCCGCAATAGACTTAGTTTGTCACGATTTACCCCTACATGTCGTGCCTTCTGACGTAGGAATCGAATCGTTAAAACCAAGGAGTTGCGCTTACTCGCTTCGTCTGATATTGCGCGATTGTTCATTGACAATCGTGTGGTTTTACAGCAGGACACTGAAAAGTCATCTGATGTTGGGAACACGTCCGTTCTGCAGCCGATTTTATTATTTGCCTGTACTTGATACGCGCGGAAGTCGCTTTTGCGTTCCATCGTCGAATCACGCCTGCGATGAATATTGCCCTCACGACGAAACATTGAGAATAAGTTTTTTGCGTTGCGCTCAGTCGATTTACTTTTCATGCTGTTATCGTGCTCATCTACGTATCTACCTACCATCGCGAATGCTTTACGTTTTTCGACAGCGGCTACAAACAAACACCCTCTTCTGTTGCGTCAGATTACTCAACTTATCACGCGATGCTCACCTTCTTCTCCCTTACCGTTTAATAGTTTGTTGCTTCAATATTCTTCCTTCTAGCTAGTGTGCGCGCGATTCATCAAGAAATCACGCACATTGATAATCTAACTAACCATTCGTACTTTGTCCCTTTTTCAACCTTCGATCGGCGGGCCCATCTGGATTGAATCAGGGTTGAGCGACCATTGTTTTTACGTGTGTTTGACTGTGGCATTTTCGTCGAGATGTTGTATTCCTTCGTTCCTACCCCGTGCTTCCGCAATGTGTGATTTCATTCAGATCGTTATGACGAATCAGTCTGCATTCTCTCCTTTATCCAGCCTCGATTTCTTCTGCCTCGATTGTTTTCCTCAAGTTTTCGTCTCGCTCGCGACAGTTTCTCTTCTTGTGTTTCCGCAGAGTGAATGGCCGTACCTCGAAAGTGTAACTTTTTTTTTGATTTTCCGATTTTTCTCGGGTCGCCACTTTTGTGAACATCGTTCGATCGAGTAACATTCGGTTCAGACCCGAGCAGGCGAAAAGCGTCTGGCAAGCGAAGGCGAAGGCGCTCAGCGTCGGTGAAACTTGGTCACCGATTGCTGCAATCAATTTCATTTCGAGCCCCGTTTCTCGTCATCCCTCGTTCAAGCAGACCGGATCCAAAGGGGTGTGGCTCTGGCCGAGATTGCTTCAACGCTAACAACAACGCACTTGGAAACTGCCTCCGTGCTTCTTCACTGGGGCTATGGTGTGCTTCGTATTGATGAATAAAAATGCGGACCTTTCGGCGGCGCCTACTTTTGTCGTGCCGAGTGCTGGCAGAGAAGATGTTTGTGGGAGAAACTTCGGGCCGTGTTCTCACGCTTGTCCTCTTACGCAACTGGTATGTTGTGCAAGAGATCCATCTTGCACCGACGACGCCGAGGATGCTTATGACGCGGATGCTGACAAGGCCATGTTTCTCCGATGCGCAGTCTTTGGCACAGTGTGTCTGCCCATATTCGCGCTGATTGATATGGGAATGACCATTGTAGCCTGCTTTCGTCCGAGTTCGTACGCCGGATGTTTCCGCTCACTCCGGTGACATCGTTTGGAAATACAGGACGAGTGTCTCACGTGTTCTTTCGATAAAGTAATCATTTCAACTTCTACGTCGTACAATTGAGCATGCATTTTGACATCTTATGCCCCCGCTCACACGTGTACTTGCTTACTCATACATCTATGAGAAACCACCCAAAATATGAAGATTCAGAACTCTTCCCCTACCCGTATACTAGTGTACACCCGTCTGATCCCGTTCAAGACTCAGTACAGGAAAGCTGAAGCAGCAAAAATACCCAAGAGACCGAATTCGCTGACCAGAGCAGATGGCGACGACAGAGCACCGAGAGGGACGATGTCCACGCGAAGCCAACCTTGCACCGCACCTCCGACGAAAGCGCCAGCGGAGAGACCGAGGAGGGCGAGGGAGATGGATCGAGAAAGCGTCAGGTTCTTCTTGCGCAAAAGCCAGACAGAACCCAAGAGAGCGAGCGACAGCTGCAAGCCAGGAGGGTTGTCCACACCAGGGGGCTGCGTGACACGGAGAGGGAATGAAATGTTAGAGTGCGCAGGTGGATGATGAACCTTGGGAGAGAGCTTGAGGTGGGATCTTGAGAAACTCACCTGCGAGCAACCCTGCGCGAGGGTCAACGCAGTCAGCACACCCAGGGCGATGCCGCACTGCGTGAGGGTCTCGTTGTCGGGAGTTTCAAACGCTGGCCTCGGAGGAAGCTTGGTGGTCAGATCCCGCGCCCAAGGCGGGAGCTTCTGTTTCACGGTCGCCCCCGGACTCAAAACGTCAGCGTACTTCACCCTGTTGTCTGAGACCTCTCCCTGGCTACGCTTCATGAGGCTCCGCATGAGCACGACATCGTACGCCGCTTCGACCTGCACGTGCAAGGATGATACATAGCTCAGAATCCGCTTGAAATACGATTCAGCGATTGATACCGGGATCCACGCAGCCTCAAAGGCTGAAGCCGCGGCGACGACGGAGGCTGATCCGATGATTTGGGGCGTGTTGTTTGTCACGCGGGAAGGGAGATCGCGTACCTTTTGCAGCTTGTCCTCCTGGTTCTCGTATCGCGAGATCATTTGGTTCTTCGCCTTCACCATATCCTCGGAGGACGCACTTTCGCTCAGACCGAGAAACTTGAGGGCGCCCGCGTAGTCCATGGTCGAGCTCTCGGTGCCGTCCGAGGCCCTCACGACAAACATCGAGCCCCTGCCCCGACCATTTTTCCTGTTGCGGAGCTTGGGCAGCAAGTTGGCCGTCGCGCGGTTTGCGTTCACGGGCGAGCGGCCAGATCCGAGCTTGGTGCCCGAATTCGTCGGCGCATAAGCCACGCGTCCACAGATCACGTTCATGCTTGACGCAGGGGTGACCCTTCTCAAGCGCACGTGCTCTCTGACCCGCAACAAATATCTGACGTGTTCACGAATCAAAATCGGGACAGCAGATCTCGCCAGTCAGCCACTTCCAACCGGCGGTTCCAAGCGAAATGATGAATCGCTCCAACAAGGCACCGAAGAGTTTGGCGCGCCGCCGCCGCCGTCTGCCCCGGCGTGTAGACAGCGTGAAGGGGAGTATCGCGCTCGTCGAGAATACATCAGCTTCAGGTCGCGGCGCTCGACCCCACGCATCATGAATCACAAGGATGTGAGGAGCAAGTACTCCATCTCGAAGCAGAACCAGCCGGACTGGTGCCACTTCTGCAAATGCTGGGTCCAGACGAACGCGAACGCGAAGAGGATGCACGAGCAGAGCAATCAGCACAAGAAGGCGGTCGAGATCAAGATGCGAGAGATTCGAAAGACCAAGCAGAAGGAAGAGAGGGAAGAGGAGGCTACGAAACGAGCGCTGGCGAACATCGAGGCGAAGGCTGCGCAGGCTTACCAGGCAGATCTCGCCGGGGGAGCTCGACCCGAGGACACGCACGGGCCCAAACCGCTCAGCGCGGAGGCTCGCCATCGTCTGGAACAGGAGGGCGTGAAGCGAGAGCTCGAGGAGGCGGTAGCGAAGGAGCTCAAAGCTCGAGCGGAGGCTCAGTACAGGACGCAGCAGGAGCTCGGTGAGTGGAAGTTCGACGATAGGTCGTCGTATTACTGGCACGCGAAGTCGTCGTGTTACTTTGACCCGAAGACCAAGATGTTCTTCAACACGAAGTCGAACGCCTGGTCCAAGGATGGCCCGGAGAATGCTCCTCCTCTTCCTGGCACGGAGTCCAAGGCGGACGCCCCGACCGCATCGGGGGCTGAGCCGGGGCCGGAGGAGCAATATCCCCTCGGACCGTTTTCTTCCAAGGCGGCAGAGTCCACGCCAGCCGCGCCGGCTGCTTCCTCTAAACAGGCTGCCATTCCCGCAGCTCAGGTGAACAAAGTGGCTGGATGGACGCATGCGCCCACCGGGATGCATACATCGAGTCGTGTCGCCTCGAGCACCAAGCCGACGGCCAAGCCGGCGGGGAAGACGAGCATGTTCAACCTAGGGTACGGCACGAACCACCCGGCGTACGAGGCGGCAAAGGCGAGGACTCATTCATCCGCCCAACGCGCGATGGAAAGCGCGGGCGGACGAACGTTTCAAGCTGCGGATATTAAACAATTAGGAGTAGTGGGCAAAGATGGTGGCGCTGCGAAACGCAAGAGGGAAGAGGGCAAACCTTCCGGGAAGCAGCCCAAAGTTAGCAAAGAAGAGGCGGAGGCCCAGGCTAAACGAGCCGCCGCGAGGGCACGGGTGGAGGCTCGAACGATGAAATCGTTTGGGTTACAATAATATTTGTAGTATTGATCAGAACCTAATTTCAAAATCACCCGTGAACATCTCCTTAACTTGCTTTCGGACCTGCGGAACGCTGTCGGCATCGATCACCATGCATAGGCGCGTGGGTTGATAGCTGTCGACGTCGTCGTTGTCTCCGAGCTCGCGCGATTTCCATTGGAAAGACATCTTGCTCACCTTGTGGAAGAACTGATCCTCTGGCCTCGGGTAGACCGTTTCCGGTGCGGCATCCCTCTTGCGCTTACCTCCACCCGCGCCAGCTGGTTCAGCGTCGTCCTCCACGAACGTACGCGTGAGCAAGATGTACTTCTTGAACTTGAAAGATTCCCTGAGTTCCTCTGTTGGCTCGTCCTCCGTCGCATTAGATATCTCGTCGAAAAGTAGGTTGACGAGAGGTTGGGCGGTCTCTTGAGGGACATTGATGACACGTTCGTTGATAATCAGCCCGACACCTTCCTCTCCAAGCAGGGATTCGAACTGGTCTTTCAGGTCCTTCGGGCAGTTCTTCTTGAGATATGCGATGGTCTCCTGCATCCACTTCATCTCCTTTCGGCGCTGCAGGTTCATCACAGACATGATCGCGATGGGATCGACGTCATCTCCGGCACCCTGCGCTTTCAAGACCGTGCCGACGGTGTTCTGTGCGATGATAGTGTCGCACAACTCCGAGCTGCTGAACAGTGCTCCGTCCAAATAGTTTCCTAGCAGTGCCTTCAGCCCAAGGAAATCGATTTCCTTTGGGTCCATGAACTCGAAGTCAACCTAAGAATGAAACGACGGGGTTCGAATGTTTTAGAATACATCGTTGATATGCTGGGATGTACGTGTGAATATTGGGTGCGTGCTCACCATTATCTCCTCGTCGCTGTCGTCGCTTGACGACCCATCGAGATCCTCTTCGTCCTCGTCCTCCTCTGAGGAGGATTCGTCCTCCTCCTCGTCCTCCTCCTTGGCTTCGGCTTTCTCCTTCTCCACCTTCTCTGCCTCCTCAGACATCTTCGCTTTCTTTGGTGCCATCCTTAACGTCAGAGTTGACTTCCGCGATGTGACGCGTCGGCTGTGCTCCTGGTTGTGTATCGACCCCGCCGCCAAATTATTCACGAAATATTGCTGTCGGCGGGTTGGGAAATTCATTTTTCTGGTCATCACAGGTTCGGGTTCAGACGGACACTTGCAGAAAGGCACGGAACCGACGAGGAGGTTTCGTGAAAGTTTAGTATGTGTACAACCCTATTGATAGACTACAATGCACAAGCAGCCCGTCTTATGCCACTGGCCACAGAGGGTGCAGCGTGCAGTGCTCACTCCGCTGCGTCAGCAGCTCCAGCGTCCGTGGTGTCGAAGTTCTTCCTAGCCTCCTTGAGCTGCTCGTTCATATCGAGGAGTTCCTGGCAGCGTGCCAACTTCTTCTCATCGTGCCGAATGACGTACATCAGGTCTTCCGTCTGCAATCTTCCACGCCTGTTGGCCGCCTCCATGGCCTTTGCAGCGAACTTGGAGAGGTAATCTATGGTCAGCTCCTCGACGAGGTTGACCGTCTCAGGAAGCGGCTCCTCAGCGTCGCCGAAGCCGTACATCATGTACTTCACTGTTGATTAAGATGAGGTGGATCGAAGCTCGTCAGCGCCAATGGTTGGAGTAGTGCGAGGATGAAAGATGATAACGGGCGACGACACGCAAGATGAGTTAGGAACGTTGAGTGCGGCAGTGTTTTGGGCAAACTCACAATCTTTGGCCAGACTTCCTTTCCACTTGAATCGTTTCTTGCCCTCCTCCGGTTCCTTCTCCTCGGTGATCTCGGCTTCCTCCGCGGTTCTTTTACCCTGCGTCGAGAAGAATGGTGAATTGTTAGTGGACTGGAGGAGAACGCGGGTGGGTTCATTCGAGGTGGAGACGTGAGGTCCGTCCGTACCTTCTCCTTGCCAGGGGCACCGCCCCTACCCCTACCACGACCTCTTCCCCGACCGCCACCGGGTCCCTTGGGAGGCTTTCCTTTCGGCTTAGGTGCGGCATCTCCGCCACCACTAGCCCCCGCGGGGACGATCTCAGATGCACCCGGGGTGGACATGACTCTTGCCTCAGTCGTGGATACGACGGTCGTGTCAGATCGCCCCTCGATGTGTTTTTCTCGTTGGAACAGAAGCGAGGGATTGTTTAATTCCACCCCCAGACACGACCGCACTCGCAGGTGAACGGGCACGGTTTGGATGGCGACTCAGGCATATTTATTGTGCTACAACGCGGCCCAGGTGCGATAGATGACGTCCGACATCGTCCACAAGGTAACAAACGCATGTCTTACCCTCGTATCTTTTCAACGCAGGCTCTCGGTTGGTCCGCAGCCCTGGCCACCACTGTTCGCTCCATCGTCGTCAACGGCGGGAGCCTGGCGGCAGTTTACGCGGATGCGGGATGGTTCGTGAGTGAGTATAAGATCCAATAATATCATGGGGGAAGTCCACTTCGGCTCAAGACTGATTCTCTTCTCACAAACTCGCAGGGACGTTCCAGGTGGCTTCAGTGTTGGAGGTGTTTCATGCCGGCTTGAAGCTCACCAGGTCGCCGATGTCCGCTGCACTGATGCAGTGGGCCGGTAGAACGCACGTGCTGATCGCCGTGACCCACGCCATCCCTCAATTACAAACCACCACAGCCGCAGGGATTCTCATCGTGGCTTGGGCTCTCACCGAGGTGATCCGATACCCGTCCTATGCTCTTTCGCAGAGCTGCCCCGGATGGCTAAACTGGCTGCGATACACCATGTTCATCCCGCTCTATCCCATCGGGGCGGCTTCAGAAATGAAGCTAATGTACGATGGCATCCCGACGATGACGGCGAAAAAGATGTACAGCATCAGCATGCCGAACGCGTACAACTTTGCGTTCGATTATACCTCGTTCGTCAAGGTTGTCCTCGTCCTGTATCCTTTCCTGTTCTACCAGCTTTACGCGTATATGTTCGTCCAACGCAAGAAGAAACTCGGTCCATCTACCCGTAAAAAGGAAGACTAGTAGCTATTCATATTAGAAGACTGCTATGTGATAATATCTCCGAACGTCACCCTCGTCGGCGAGTGAGCGCAAGGAACCGTGAGCGTCGTTCCTGTTGCTTCCACGAATACGGGTTTCACAAATTGCAACGCCTCGTTCCAACATCGGCTACTGCTGGCCGCTCCACATTGCTCAGTCATGGCTGGGTAGGTGCATATATCAGCAAGACCATTTTCTTCGCTCCGGTTCAACGTCAGCGTGAACCAGAACACAACCGCATTCGCACAACCCGTCGCAATCGAGTTTACTTGGACGTCTTGCTCTCGGCAGAAGTCAGCAGCCGACGACGGGTCATCAAGAGGTGCATCAAAATCAAACCCAAAAACAGGGAATGGCTCGGTGAGAGGTGTAAACTTCACACGATCAAGCCTCACCGAGGTATATTTCTTAACCTCGGGAGGGCGTAAAGTGTCATAAGCAGCCCAGCGTCTCGCAGGCGAGTCATTCGGGGCGGAACTGGAAGGCATGATGATCGGCTCTGCCTGCGGCGGCATGTGAACTACCATTGCCCAGACTTTCGCCGCTGCGGGGATTACCATTGCGTTCGGTGCAGCGAGCTCTCGGCGAGCATGCGCGACTGTAGGTATCACACCTTCACCCAGCAGACCATCGTCGAGGACCTCAGATAGGACGACTGTTGGTCGAAGGTCTCCCTTGAAGCCGAGGTCCGGAACCTTCAAGTTCAATGAAGATCCGTGAACAACGGCGATTTTGTTACCAAACCCATTTGATTCCAGAACACGCGAAGCGCACTCAGCCATATCACCGACACGCTCAACAGTCACGACCTGTTCTGCGCCAGCCCGTGCTGCCATCATCGCGAGTAATCCCGATCCACCTCCGATGTCGACGACGCGCTGTCCTTTCAAACACATATCAATTGCTCGGTTATACGCGCTGTTGCGGCGCTCATCGTTGATCATGGGAAAGTGCCAACGTTCGACTGACATGCTCACGACTGAGTTCAACTGATGACTTTCGACACTACATTCCGACGACACGAATTTGAAATGCCCCGTCGAAGCATCGTATCTACCAGTCAATCTCACAGTAGACCCCTCGCAGACACTGAGTGGCGTTTGAAGAAAGCTCACCATCTGCCGTCTGCTGGGCTGATCTGCCCCTCCAGAGTGCACTTCATCGAACATCATGCAGTCTGTCCATAGGGCAATAGCGTCGATCTTTCCGTCAGATATGACTTGCATGTCAAGCTCGAAAACCTCGAACCTCGACGAGTGTAGAAGCTCGCCCACCGCACTCGTCTTCTCCAGTGAGATGTTCATGACTTCGGTTTCAGCAGTGACTGAACGACTCTTGATATCCCTCAGTCTGATCAAATCCACCGGTGCTTCCCCTCTGAATTTGTTGAACGGTGATAGATCGAAGCCCGACACGGTGCCAAGGGGCGCCCTGACCAGGTCAGTCTGTGCCGGGACAGTCAGACCGATGGCACGAATAGAGACGGACTGCGGGAGGACTTTTGCATCCGCTGCTAAGATGTTGTCGTGTGCATCCTTCACGTCTTCCAGGGCTGATCCAAGAGTTGCGATATCCTCAACTCCTGGTACGAGAAGGACCTTACCGATGCCCCCCGGTGCGTCTTCCCCAGCCTTTCGGTTCGGTTGAAACACAGTCGCACTCGCCGGAATCACCCTCGTGAGACCGTCAAAGTTGTTTTCCTTCAGACAAGCTCGAAGTGCCGCAGCGATCGGTCTTCTCGGCTCGAGGATGTTCACGAACCTCGACGGCAGGCTATCATCGCGAATTACCGACGCTGCGAATATCGGAACCGATGGCAACTCGCTGGCATTACTGATGACGTACACTCCCCCCGAGGTCTCTCCACAGACGCGCTGGATAGCAGTTCTCCACAGCTGTTCTCGTCGATCGTTATTCAGAGTCGCGAAGGCCCAGGACTGCGGTCTGATGAAGGCATCGTATAGCATGTACTGCAGCAGCATCCCACGCAAGCCTCTCTTTCGTGTCGGGACATCCGTTTCATCATCTGACGAGCTAGCAAGCGCTTGCTCATGTTCACCCATGCCCTTCACTTCTCGCGCTGGACAGGTTTGATCCCTTGAGCTCCTTCAGCATTTGTCACGCGGGTTTGAAACGAATCCAACAACGGGGCGAACTTTTGGGCGGCAGGCAGAGGAAAGGGCGCGACTTTGGCGTCCGCGCGATTTCTCCAGGATTGCTCGTCATTTAGTCTCAACGCACAATCCGTAGATGGTGCAAATGAGTGCGGAGCGAACCCGCAGGAGATAGGCGTCTTGGTTCGCTCGCGGGGTCGGGTTGGAGGCACTTGAATTTTGGTGTGATGGTCGGGAGGCGCCCAGCCAAAGAGCTGGCGCTGGCGTTATTCCTCCTGGTGGCCGCATGGATTCAGCCCACACATCCCGCCAACACTGAAGTGCGAGGCGTTACGCTGGATAGCATATATCCAGAGGTGGGCACGGCGTACAGCTTCACGGCTGTCACGTTGTATGGCGAGGGCAGTGTAAGGAATCTGCCGACTCTCGGCTGCCGATTCGGGGAAGTGGTCAGCACGTATCAGGCTCATGTTCCCGGCGAGTCGATCACATGTCTGACCCCCGCTTCGGGACCTGGTTTCGCCATCGTCGGTTTGGCAGTCAGAACGGGGATTGCCTACGCGCCGGTCAGGGACGACATCAGCTTAGAGAACGGGGCGAACATGTTTGAGTTTGTGCAACCATGGAGAATCACGTCGGTGTTTCCTGACGAGACGTACACGAGTGGAGGTCAGTTGTTGTTCATTCGTGGGCAGGATATACGACCAGAGCTGAGATGTACTTTCGTGGACAACTCTCCGACCGGCGCGACGATTCACTTTGTTTCGTCAACCCTGGTGGTGTGTGAAGCTGAGGAGTTCACGTCAAAATCCAGTGGCGTGCTCAAGCTGCGGCACAACTCACATGTCGCCGCTGAAGGGCAACAGATCACCGTCAGGCACCGTGAGGTACCAAAGATCGATTATTTTGGGTTTTCGTCTGCAGCGTTTGGAGAGACAATCACGATAACCGCATCAAATCTAAATGCTGCTGCGCCGGTGATGCTATCGTGGCAGGCACGGTTAGGATGTCAGTTTGGAGGCGTCTGGGTTGCCGCCTCAGCGCAGAGCGCCGTGAACAAAATCGGTTGCACGGTACCAGCGTCTACAGTTGGCGATGTTCAGGCTGTGGTGAGTGACTTGCATTCATTCATACCACTACCTCTGGAGAATGATACATCCGTAGCTTTGGATGTCCCGCCGTCTGGTCGCTTCAAGTTGACGCTGAGAGAATCGGCACTCGTCAAGGCTATCGTACCAGCCGCGGGATCTCCGACCCTTCGGAGTAAGACGAGGAGTCTCGACATTTATGGTCGCCACCTTGCGTTGGAAATGACGTCGATTGACAACCTATGCGAATCTTTGGAGTCGACTTATGAGTATGATGCGCACCAAGGTGCAGTTCGACTAAAATGCGCAGCGCTTCTATTTGACGGGGGAAAGATCGAATCCGGTCACGCACACAGGATCGGTTTCAATTCTGTCATCATTTCAAGTGGTCCCGGTGACGGACCGGGAGGAGAAATCCAGTATTTGCTCCAAAATCCCCCCCGCATGCACGGGTCGACAGCAACGAGTTCATATGCGGGTGATGTTCTCGTGGTGACCGGTGAAAATTTCGTGGATGTCGCGAGTCCTGTGTGGTGCTTCTTCGGTGACACGATCCAGAAAGCACTGACTGTGTCCTCTGCAGTTGCTCGATGCATTGTGACCGTGGAAGACCATATGCACGCGTCCTCCCTTCACCGATCAGCTTCAGGTTTGCAGGTCAAGCTTGGACTTGGTTTTTTGGAGGCTGCGGAGAGTACTTCCAACCTAATATCTATAACCTCTTGGCTGCAGCCTCATGAAGTTGCATCTGTGTTGCCTGATATCGGGTTCTCGCACGGTGGCACGCAGGTTTCATTTTCAGCGAAAGGAGGAGTCGGTGCTGTTCGATTCCATCCGTTGATATCATGCAGTTTCGGAAGCATTTCGCCGGTATCTGCTTTCGTTGCTAGCGGGGACACCATGTCTTGCACAAGTCCTGCCCTCGCTCCAGGATCTGTATTGCTAGGCACACACGCATCGCGCACGGCGGAGACTGCTGTAGTGTACAGAGTCATCGACGCGGACTCAATGGTGATCACACCACAGACAACTGTTGCATCTCCAAGTGAAGGGGTTGTAGAATTCTTGGCGTCCAGTTCGGAGACCTTATCGCAGATGGAGACTGGTTGCGTCCTTCTATCCGCGGATGAGAGCCCTGCAAAGGCTCTTCATCAGGCTGATACATCTGGTCGCTTTCATTGTACGTTGCCAACTACAGATGCAGGATTCAGTACTTGGGACTTCTCAGTTCTGAAATTTGCTGCTGCCAACACCAAGTTAGCTTCGGCAACAACACAGGGACCGTATTCAAACGTACCAGCGCCGAATCTTGATCACAGTGCTACAATGCCTTCCAAAGGGGCTTCGCTGCTGCACAAAGATGTCGAGATCAATATCATGGATCCAACACCCATGGTTTTCGTCCAACGCCGGGCACATCTGAGCGAAATATACCCAGGTGATGTTCTGTTCGTCGTTTCTCGTTTAGGTGGCATGGATGAAGCCGTATCATGTGTGATCAGCACTGGAGGGTCGCAGTCAACTGCAACGTGGAATGTGCAAACGATAGTACCAGCCATCGTGGTTTCTTCTGCTGTCACGCGCTGTGAGATGCCAACGTTGCACAATCATGGGGACAATGTTGTCAATGGTGCGGCGCTGACGTTGTGCTCGTCAGGTTCATGTATCGAAAACAAACTGTCTGTGACGCAGGACAGTGCGCTGTTAGTCCTTGGAGAGGAACGCGTTCCGAGTGTCGTTACCCCATCTGAGGGATCATCATATGGCGGAACCGTGGTGAACGTATCCTTGAGTGGCTCTGTTCTCAACCCTTCCCAGCCGGCGATCGGTATTCGGATTGGGAGCATAGGACCGGTTGCGTCGATCATCCTCGAAAATGGTGCGCTGCAATTTATCTCTCCAGAACATACTTCTGGCACAGTGCCCGTGACTCTGGGGATGGGAACGCCGTTGGTTGGAGATGAGGAATTCATCTACGTTCATTACAATTCAACTGCTTCCACCATCAAGGACAACGATGCCAGTGCTGTGATACCTGTCTCAAGCGCGGTGACTAATTCAGATATTTGTGTTGACATCCCTCATGGTGATGTTGCGGACTTGACGCCCGCGAGAGGATCGTCTGACGGCGGCACTGAAGTGTACCTTGTCATTGAAGGGAGAGCTTCTCAACCTGATGACAATTGTGGAACGTTGCGAACATCATGCCGAATCGGAACCATATGGCCTGTGCTCGGTCAAGTCACAGAACATGGCATCAGTTGCATCACACCTGCGCACGCGCCGTCCAAAGTCAGGGTATCTGCACCAAAGCTCGTCGATGGTCTTGGACAGCAATTCAACTATTTCCTGCTTCCTCCAATCACTGCCGAAGATGGCGTCGTAGAGGCAGTGAACGATACCAATTACCACGTCACCAGCTCCCCAAAGCTTAGTGCACGTGGCGCTTCAATTGATGTCACCGCGACAAAGTCACTGATGGAACCATTCGCCTGCCTTTTTCCATCTCCTGTGCGGGCTCTGGCGCCGCAAATCTATGCTTCGCATGCGTATGCCATCTCCAGCATCATGGTTCGATGTGAAATCCCTTCGAGTGTAACAGTGTCTGGTGTCTCATTTGTCGAGCAGGCAAACGTTGAAAGGTCAGCCTCGAGGGTTTCATTCAGCGCCCATCGAGAAGCACCAGAGTGTAACATACAAATGATCAGCCCGACAACGATCTCTACACAAGGTGGAGTCGTCTCGAAGCTTACTATCGAGTGTCTTACGTCTGGATCGCTGACGAGCATTGATGCGCGCGTTGGATGCCGTTACGGAACCGTGGGTCCAATCACGGCAACCATTGGTGAGGGCGGCATCCACAACGTTGAATGCGCAGCTCCAGCACACGCCCCTGGACCTGTCCCACTTGCACTTACGACGAACTGGCGAGACATTAAGTTCGAGACATCGAACTCAACCGGAGGGCAGATTGTGCAGCTATCTTACAAACAGCACAAGGAAGAATCTTCGGCTGAGGATGAACTGCAGTTGCTTCCCATGCACCGTGTCGATGCTTCTGTCCCCATGATGTCCAGCGTAGTTCCTTGGCTCGTCTGGGGAGGCAATCTCCTCCATATCACGGGACGAGGTTTGCCGAATGTGTTCAACTCTGTCTGTTTGGTTGGATCAGTACTTGTCCCGGCTCATTCGATATCGTCGGCTCTCGTTCTTTGCGACCCGTTCCCCGTCTCGATGCAGAATCGATCTTCAAGCGGTATACTCGCTGGTGGTTTGCAGGAGATGTCACTCAGTGTCGGGACATCTGATAATGGCCGTCTTCTCGCTCGCGGGGATGTCACACCGCTCAATCTGCTCGTCATCTCAGAGGCACCCGTCGTCGGCGTTGATGTCTTGAACGGATGGGAACAAGGCGGTGGTCACGTCAATGTGGAGCTCGGGGGTTGGGCGCCCTCGGGACTGATGGACTGTCACTTTGGCACTGTGGTTGTGCACGGCCGCGGCGGTGGAGGAGCTGGTTGGGCAGGGCGTGCGGCAATGGGTAGGGCAGGCGAGTGGTGGTCGGAGGCGACGATTGCTACTGATGTTGAATGCGTGACGCCTGCTCGGCAGCCGGGAAGCGTTCCCGTCGGCGTTTCACTCGCGCACTCGACATCACCCTCGTATGGAAGCGTCGAATATAAATATTTGTGACGTAGATAGACTAACTTGGGTGCGTGTTTCGCGTCCCTTTCTAGAAAAGATATCAGATTCCGTAGTATCCCCCGTCGTCAAAATCCTCGTACTCATCGTAAAAGTCAGCAGAATACCGCCCGTATCGATCCCCGAATGGATCCGCATAGAAACCAGAATCACTTCGGGCAGTTGTGTGCGCTCGCGACGAGTAAGAATCCTGATGATCCGCGCGCGCCCGTGCGGTTTCCCACTTAGACCTCTCCGCGGGATTTGTGAGGACACGCTGCGCCTCTCCCACGTGCTTGAACAAAATGCTGGACATCTCTGCCCGTGCTTTCGCCACCGCCGCGCTCACCCCCCCTCTACCCGCTTTGTCGGGGTGGTGCACGAGAGCAAGCTGTCTATAAGCTTTCTTGATGTCGGTAGCACTTGCAGATGGTTTTATGCCGAGCAATTTATACCAGTCCACGGGCCTGTTGTTCTTTGCACGAGCACTCACCGAGGCAAGGTTCGTACTCGCTTGCACTTCCTCGTGGCTCTCCAAAGGCATCTCTAACATCCTCCTGTACGCCGCTTCCGCTTCAGTGAGCATGCCGAGCTCCGTGTACAGCGTTGCAAGACGGCTGTGTGCTTTTACAAATGTGGGCGCGATGGCCACGGCAGTACCTGCGGATGATAACGCATCTGCGTATTTACTCATCGCCTGCTCGCAGGCGCAAATGTTTGACAGGAAAAGTCCCTCCAGCATTGGCGCTCCGGCAGACATGACCAAAGCTTCTCCGTACAGCTTCGCCGCATCTGAGTGCTTGCCCTGCACAAACGCCTCTCGGCCATTGTCCTTGCATGTGTTAATTTTCGACGCCTTTTCTAAAAGAATCAGCAGACCCTCGGGATCGGGAAGAGATGCAAGCTCCTTGATATTTTCGTCATCCTCTGTGACCTTGCTCTCCATCGCAGCTTTGAGGGTGAGTTTGAATTCGGGGACTATCTGAAGCAGTTCTCTGACGTGTTCACCAGCCTCCACACAGGCCGATACGTTTCCGAGGTCAAACTGAAGACGAACCTCGATAAAACGTCGACGCGAGTTTATCGCCTTTTTCCCCGTAACAAGGGACAAGGCCTGCTCCGCCTTGCCCGCGAGTCTCAACGCCTCCGCCTTGAGAGTAATAAGATCCGGAACCTGAGGGGCGATCACCATGACTGTCTCAAGCTCATCCAGCATGCTCACGGCGACTGATGAAGCGTCGTAATCATCGCCGCTGTCGCCAGTCTGCAGTGTCATCTGGATCCTTTGGAGCTCATCGCCAACAGTTTTCATTGTCCCCTCCAGCGCATCAACATCCTTCAAAACGTTCCGCGCTTCATTCTTCGATTGAAGCTCTGCACTGTTCCGCGCAATGACGTCGGACGCTTCTTGCCGCGCCTCCGAGAAATCGCCCAACTGCAGTAGGCAACGTGCCAGTCGAACCTGCGCTTTGGTGTGCGTGCTATCTAATCGAAGGGCAGCGCAGCAGTCCTCTGCCGCAGGCAGTGGATTGCCCTCCATGAGGTACGCAGCAGCCCGGTTTGTGTGAAGACCAACCTTGACAGACTTGAGCGCGTCGGTCTCAACGGCATCCGCGGCGGCGTTGAGTGCCGCGTCGTACCAGTGAAGCGCATCCGAGTAGTCACCGCGACGGTACGATTCATTGCCAACCAACCTATCCCTCTCGACCGAGGCGACCAAAATTTTCTGGTTCTGTTCACTCGCCGCGTTAATATCCTCATCAGTGGCATCGGGAGAGAGACCTATCTCGTCCACGTACTTCTTAGCCGCAACGAGATCACCAAGTTTGATGCAGCAATTTGCCGCGCGGGAGAGCGCCCGTATGTTGTACGGGTTAATCTCGAGAACCAGTTCACACTCGCTGAATGCGTCCCGAGTGTGACCAAGAGCCATCAGAGCAGCTGCGCGATTTGTGCGCAGCGTGAGGTGACTTGGCTCCTCAAGCACGATACCGCAAGACTCAAGCTCATCGATCGCTCGCTTATAGTATGTTTCAGCATGTTCGCTGTTGCCCTGACGATAGGCCTCGTTGCCCTGCTGCCTCAGCTCGTCGGCCTCGATGATGGCGCGAGCCTGTCTCTCAGCCAACGCTTTGGCAGCGTCCTCCTCTTCCCTGCGTGTTTGCTCAACCTGTATGAGACGTTCAGCCTCTCCAACCTCTTCCCACGCATCGTGAGCCTGTCGCTGCATTTCTTGCTGGTCAGCCTCTGCCTTTTTGAGAGCCTCCTTCGCCTTGCGCACCTCCTCTTCTGCGGAAACGAGCTTTAGTTCTAGCTCGACGTGGCGGAGCTCAGCGCGTCGAAGGTTCATCTCCAGGTCGGCGTCCATCTTGCGACGCTGCTCAGCCTCTTCCTCGTCATCGGCGTCGAGGTTGTGACTGTCGTCCAGGTTGGTCCCGGCGTGACTGCCGAAATCGTCGTCGAGGTCGTAGCTTCGGTCCACCATGTTGCCGACCGAGTCGTCATCATCGAAGTCGTAGTCGTCGCCATCGAGCTCCGAGCTCTCGATGTCCTGCAGGTTGAGACCCGCGAGCTTCGCTGACACGGTCATGTTCTCCTTATCGGAGTTGTGCGATTGATCCTCGTCGTCCATTTGGGTGCCCTCGGACATGCCTTTCGTCAATGACGCGGGCACATTCTCGTCGGGGGTTGAGGGCCCGGTCTGATGCGAGGTGCCCGTTGGCCGCCCCTTCGACTCCGGCCCAGTGCCGTCCAACACGCCGCGCTTAGCGGACACATTCGGGTCGTTAAGTTTAGTTTTGATCCCGACGTCTTCCCCGCTCGTGTCGTAAGCCATGCCGCTCACGCCCACCACGTCGCCCGTAGCGAGGGACCCCGCTGTTGCCGTGGCTCTCGTACCTGGGGAACAAGTCAGACGTCCCCGAATCCCAGTTTCACCGGTGGTGGAGTCAGCGCACGTCCCTCCTTCAGAGCTCTAACCCGTCACTTATCCTTGAGTCGCCCCTCCAACACCTCTTGCAGATGTACTGATACGCCCTTCACCGCGTACGTCCTACACTCTCACCTGCGGCGTGTTCTGGTGTCTGGCAAGGCCCCGCGGCTCCCCTCGTTTTTTGCAGCGAAAGTTCGCGTTGACTCAGTTTCTTTTTTAAAATCCGATGCCGCCCCGCCGTCCCTCAGAAGCAGGTGAGCGCTTCAGGGGGAGAGGATGAGGGAGATCATCACGGTTCAGGTACGTCCCAATCACGAATACTCCCGAGACGACCTCGACGACCCTGTTTGCCCTGACCATTCGCTCCATCTCCGTCTCTCAACAGGTTGGCCAATGCGGGAATCAAATAGGGTGCCGGTTCTGGGAGCTGGCGTTGAAGGAGCACGCCGCGTACAACACGAAGGCGAGGTACGACGACGCCCTGAGCAGCTTCTTTCAGAACGTCGACACTCGACATGAACCAGCCATCAAGCTTCCCGTCGGCGACGGCAAGGGATCGATACGCGCGCTCAAGGCTCGTGCGGTGGTGGTCGACATGGAGGAGGGTGTGACGAACGAGCTCCTCTCCGGTCCGATGCGCGACGTTTTCGATACGAAGCAGTTCATAACGGGGCAGAGCGGTTCGGGGAACAACTGGGCGTGCGGCTCGCACCACTACGGACCCATGTACAGGGATACGCTTCTGGAGGCTGTGCGGCGGCAGGCGGAGGATGCGGACTCGCTGCAGAGCTTTCTGTTGCTGCACTCCTTGGGCGGCGGCACGGGTTCGGGGCTCGGGAGCTACATGCTCGGCGCGCTCGCGGATGAGTACCCGGACGTGTACAGGTTCTCCGTGTCGGTGTTCCCCTCCGAGGACGACGATGTGGTGACGTCCCCGTACAACGCGATGCTGTCATGCGCGGCGCTCGCGGAGCACGCGGACTGCGTCATGCCCGTGGAGAACCAGGCGCTCATGGACATCGTCACGTCGATACAGTCCAAGTCCCTGGGGTCGCAGCGTGGCAGCTCTCTGAGCGGTTTGGACAGTGGTGACGTGGGTGGGCGCGCGGGACACGGGGGTAAACCATGGGATGGCATGAACGGCATCGCGGCTAATCTGCTGCTGAATCTCACGGCGGGCATGCGGTTCGACGGGTCGCTGAACGTGGACATAAACGAGATCACGACCAACCTCGTTCCTTTCCCAAAGCTTCACTTCCTGCTGTCGTCGATGTCGCCCGTGGCGGTGTCCGCGGACAGGGGGCGATCGATTCCGGCGCCGAGAACCATGGACCAGATATTCACAGAAGTTTTCGGCCGCGACAGACAACTGGCGAGTGTGGACCCTCGGCGTTCAACGTATTTAGCTTGCGGACTGATGCTACGCGGCGGTGTGAACATATCGGACGCGAACCGCAACGTGGAAAGGCTCAGGCGGGGCTTGAAGATGGCACACTGGGTTTCGGACGGGTTCAAAGTGGGACTTTGTGACCGTGCTCCCGTGGGAACACCGTATTCGGCACTCTGCCTGGCGAATAATTGCGCCATGCAACGGCCGCTGGATGCCATGTGTGAGCGCTTTGGAAAGCTTCGCAAGCGGAACGTGTACCTTCACCATTACACCGAGTACATGGACTTAGCAGACATAGACGGCGCCGCGGAGTGCATTCAGGATCTCGGAGCCGAATACGGTCGTCTGGACACGGCCAGGGTGCCAGACACGGTTCCATCCATAGAGCCCCTGGGCATTAGGTAGAAAGAGTCGAGACGAAGGAAAACAATTTCTATTATTTCAAACTCAGTTGAACGCCGTGTTGAGCCGGTTGAGGTCCTTCTCGAAGGATCCCACCTCGGCTCGTCGAGCCAAATCGCGCGTCTCGAATCCGCCCTCTCGAATCACCGCTGACGCTCTTCGCTCTTTTGTTTCTTCGTCGTGCCACTCCGTCCCCGACCCCGCCATCACATCACCCACAAAACCGATCAGGCAGGTTCACCCCTGGGCGTAGCGACGCGTCCACTCCACGGCCGTCTTGTCGTGCGCCGCGCGGTCGTTCAGGAACTGCTGAGCGATGTTACCCACGAGAGGATCGTGCGGGTTCGCGTCAGTCAGGAGTGAGCAGATGGAGAGCAGAACCTTGGAGATGGTCAGCGCGGGGGACCACTGGTCCTTGAGGATGTCCAGGCAGATCTGGCCGCTGCTGTTCACGTTGCAGTGGTAGATCCGCGTGCGAAACGTAACCTGCGGTGACACGGCGCGGGTGATGGAATGGTCAGGATGCCAGCAAGGACTCAAAATATATGATGTACGAAAGTTAGGCGGACCACGGGCGATGAGGGGGCTCCGGGTCGGCGCGCACCTTGGGGGGCTTGAAGGGGTAGTCCGAAGGAAAGTGGATGTCGAGGAAGAAAACGCCGCCGGCGTAGGGAGAGCCTGAGGATGCAGAGTGAGAAGGGTACGTCAGATCGGCTCGATGTTGATTGATGAGGCGCACGCGTCTGTCTTTCGTGGGAGAGAGCGCGGGATTGGACACGGATGACTCACCTGCGGGACCCATGATGGAGGACACCCATTCGTAAAGGTTGTCGCCTTTGGGTCCGGCGCTGCAGTTCGTCGGGGGCTCCAAGGAGATCTCGGCGAGCTCTTTCTGTATGCGCTTCGCCGCCGAGCTCATAGACCCACCCTTCGACATGATCGCTTAGGTATGTTCGCCAACTACTTCACGGTTCCGTACCAGGCGGCAATGGCGTCGGGTGACTACCGTCGGATCTATTCGAACTTGGCACCCCGCTCAAAAGTTTTTGAATTTCTTCATTTCTTCATTTTGTTACAGCCACACGTAAACAGTTATCGTTATTATTTCTAATACAGGTTAGGTCATAACTAGTTTACCATAGAGAAAGTTTCCTAAGAGTGTTCTAAATTTGTGTCTAAGAGTTATGCTGTTCTTAAGCTCGAGCGGAAACCTTGCGCTCGAACGACCCTGTGAGCTGCCCGCACGCCGCGGATGCCTCAAGTCCCCGAGTTGCACGGATAGTGTGCGACACTCCACTTTCTTTCGCCAGAGCGTCGCAGAAGCGATGGACGGCGGACCTCGACGGTCTCGTGTGAGAAGTGCCGGCGACTGGGTTCCACGGAAGAAGGTTGATGTGGCATCCACGTCCAACCTTAGAGCGCAGCAGCTTGGCGAGCGCGCGGGCGTGCTCCGGCGAATCGTTCTCGCCCGCGAGCAAGGTGTACTCGAACGTCACACGCCGACCGGTGGCCTTTTTGTAGTTCCTGACGTCGTTCAGGAGAGCGTCGAGCGGGTACGCCTTGGCGGAGGGGATGAGCCTCTCTCTCAGCTCCTGGGTTGGGGCGTGCAGAGACACCGCGAGGGTGGCCTGCAGTCGATGCGCGGCGAGTTTGGACAACGCATTGGGCACACCAACCGTGGAGATCGTGAAGTGTCGACCGCCGATGCCGACGTCGCGGTTCAGGCAGCGGTGCGCTCGCAGTACTTCGCGGAGATTCAAAAGAGGTTCGCCCATTCCCATCATCACGACGTTCGTCGCGCGTCGCCCGAACACGTCTTCCATCGCGAGCACCTGATTCACGATCTCGTCCGACGTCAGATTGCGTCGGAAACCCTGACGTCCCGTCGCGCAGAACGAGCATCTCATCGCACAGCCAACTTGCGAGCTCACGCACACCGTGAATCGTCGCCTTCGTCCTCGGGTATCGTCCTCCTCCTCCTGCAGTTCATCGCCATCCTCGTACAGCGCACCTTCTACGCTGTCCTTGGGTCCACCTTTAGCGCGCTCACCTGGAATCCCAACAGCCTCGATGATGCTTCCACACCAGAGCTCAAATAGAGCTTTTTTAGTGCCGTCCTCTTCGTCGGCGACTATCTCCAAGGGTTCTCGCCTACCGGTCTCGTAACCGGCATCGACGAGCGCCTGTCTGAAGCTCAACGGCAGCTGCTGCATACCATCGATAGAAGTTTTCCTCATATCGCCGTAGATTGCGTCGTGGATCTGCGTGCCCCTCCAACTCGGCAGGTTGAACTCTGCAGATAGATCCCTGAGCTCCTCTTGCCCCAAACCGAGCAATGTCCGCCGGCTGGAGGCCGCAGTGGAGGCCAATCTGCTGCCTTTGACCCGCTCGCATGCCAGCTCGAGCAACGCTCGCCGTGTCCCGCATCTCCTAATCAACGAAACCGCCCCTGCGACCATCCCTACACTATGTTGTTCCGAAGACCCCGCCCCCAGCCTTATGAAAACTGACGACGTGCGGGAAAAATTATTGGGCGGCGGCGGCGGTTTTTAATCCACATCTGCCTTGCGCGCAGGTGCGGCACGACCATGGCCAAGGAGAACAAAAGAAAACCGAAGACTCCGAAGAGCGCAAGGGCGAAGCAGAAGCCCGCGGAGGCTGCGACCGCTATCGCCACGGATGGAGTCGCCAAGAAGAAGAAGAAGGTTCGGGTGCCAAAGACGCCGAAGGGCAAGGCCGCAAATTCGCCGGCCGGGAAGAAGGGAAAGGGTGACAAGGATGTGGCGGAGAAGTGGAAGCACGGAGACTGGGCATGCGCAAAGTGCGGCGCGCATAACTTCCGAGGCAAAGATACGTGCTTCCGATGCAAGTACCCGAAGGCAAACTCCGTGAAGGCTGCGAGCGCGGAGACGGCGACGGCCTACCTCGGAAAGTTCACCAAAAAGGTGGATTCGGTGCAGCACCTGTGGCTGGCGAAGAACGTTTACGGACGGGACGTCAACGACGCGTGCTTCGACCTCTTCGCGACTTACGTCGGCAAGGTGGACAACAAGTCCAAGCTGCAGCTCCTGACGGGTGCCCAAAAGGCGGTGGAGCGCGCTTCTAAGATTGTCGAAGCGCTCAAGGACACGCCCAAGGAGGTTGAAGCCGACGCGCCAAAGGGAGCCAAGGGCAAGAAGCGCAAGGGAGAGACGGGAGGGAAGAAGGCGGAGAAGAGAAAGCCGAAAAAGAAGGGAAAAACTGAGGAGAATGCAGAGGAGAAATCCAAGGAGAAGCCCAAGGAGAAGAAGGAGAAGAAGGAGAAGAAGGAGAAGAAGGAGAAGAAGGAGAAGAAGTAGCTCTGCCGTCGTGTTGAAATTCCATTGTCAACAATCCGTTGTTTGCCCTTTGCCCTGGACCACGTCCACTCACAGGTCGTCGGGGTTGACCGACGACTGAAACTGGAACTCTTCAGTCGCGTTCACAACCGGCTTGAACTGAAACTCTTCAGTCGCGTTCACCATCGGCTTGAACTGAAACTCTTCAGTCTCCTCGACACCACCCGTGCTTCCCCGTCCAACCGTCACCCCCCCAAAACTCATCCGCTTTCGCACATCAACCGTGGCGGAGGCCGATCCAGGACCCGAGTTGGAAACATCCCCGAAGGGACTACGGCTGACATTTGTGACGGCGGTTCCACCCGACGCGTGCAACAAACCCTCGGCGCGGCGCCTCGCCTCCCTGCAGGTGGTGATGAGCTCGGACAGCGGCACATCGAGGTGAGCGCCCGCCGGGGTATCGCCCTCGCTCCCACTGCTCGCGTTCGTCTTTTCGTGCGTATCATCGCTGGAAAACGAGTCACGTACTGAGTCCGCGTCGACTTCCGGGCTGAATCCAGCATCATCCACGGGCTGAATGACGCCGTCGAGCACAGCCTTGCGAAGGCGCTCCGTCTCGGTGCTGAGTTCAGCCGTCTTCGCCTGGAGCTCGTCCTTGGCCTCGATGCCATCCTGAACCTCAAGCGATTTGATATCCTTATCCAGAAGATACATAGAATAGAATGGGCATCGCTTGTGGCTCTTCTGGTGGCCCTCCACTCGCTTGCTGAACATCTGGGTGCAGGCGGTGCACGACGCACCTTTCTTGACGGCGTCTTTGTTGGGGACCCGGCGGACTCGCCCACCGATAACCGCGGGTGTCTGGCAGTCTTCGTTCCATTCGGGATCATCATGCTCCGCCAGATCCATCTCGTCATCTGACTCTGATTCCGACGTCTCGGCGTACTCGATCGTGGACGTCTTCTTTTTGGGCTCGGGTTTCTTCTCCTGAGCCTCTTCTGGCGTCCCGCTGAGGGAGCTGGGGCCGACCGCCTGCCAAGGGGGACGCACGAACTTCTTGGGCTTCTTCTTCGCAGACTTGAGCTGACGAAGCACGGCATCGGCTTCTTCAACAACCCCTGAAGCCCCGGAGGCACCCGAGGAAAGCGAACCCGGATCAGCCTTGCGTCGCGCGTTGGTCGTGGAGTTGAACATGATGGTGAGGAGGGATCGGGCCTCGCCGAGGGACCTGACGCGGGACCATCTCTTCATGCCACCGCGAACCTCCTCGCGCTCCTCGGACTGATACACGCGCTCCTGGAGCATCGCAATCTGCTCCGTCACAGCGCGCATTTCCTCCTCGACGGCTTCGTCCACCGACCCACCTGGGGTGAGCGCGTGACCGGGGGTGCGCTCAAAGGCAGCCTTACCGGGAGAGGCGAGGTGGGGAAACCGCCTGCCGAGAGCAGCGCGACGAGCCAGAGACTCGTCCAGTGCGTGTCTCAGTTCTGAGCGCTCGATAGCCGCAGAGATTTCAGACTCGAGCCACGCCTTCCGGGCGTTGAGGCCGAGGCCAGTGCCGGGACCACCCTCTTTTCCGGCACCGGGGGTGGGGGCAACCTCCGCCGCAGGCGCGACAGCTGCAACCACGGGAATAGCCGCCGTTGATCCAGGCTTTTTCCTTAGGTTCGCCTTTGCCGCGGCCTGCAGTGCACGGAGCTGGTCTCGCGCGTTCGCGGCCTCCTCCGTCTTGCGGCGGAGCACGGCAGCCTGTCGGTCAACCGCAGCCTGAGCCTTCTGCGCGGCAATGGCGTGACGGCGTCCCTCCTTTCTCGCCGCCTCCAGCGCGCGTTCCGCCTCCCTCTGCTTGGAGATACCTTCTTTAGCGGCATGTTCCATGCGTCGCACCAGCTCCACACGTGCCGCACGGAGGCGCTGGATATCAGCCTGCAGCGTCTTTGCTGCCTGGTCACTCTTTTCCCTCAGCCTCTGCGCCTCCTTGTGCTTCGCGGCGAGCTTTTGTACCTCCTTGAGGCGCTTCTCCAGCTCTTGCAGCCTAGCCCTGTTCTTTGCTTCAACCTCCTTGCGCACGTTATCACCCTGCTTGGCCGCGGCGGCGAGTGCGGCGAGGAGCTCATCGCGCTCAGCCGCGAGCTCGGACTTTTCAGATTCGAGCGACTTCAGCAGCCTGCCGTACTTTTCCCTGAGCTCCTCCACCTCCTGTTGCTCGGGGCTGCCTGGGGTGGGGGCACTATCACCGCGAGCCATCGTGGCAGCATCGACTTCATCCTGCAGCTTCTGTGCCGCGGAGGACATGGCGCGCATGCGAGCCTCCTTCGCCTGCAGGGTCCGCTCGACAGTGGCGAGCTCGGCGTGGAGCTCGTCATTCTCGAGGTCTTCATCGATCTCTAGGGGTTCTTCCTCATCATCGATAGCCTCGTGGTCTTCCTCAAACTCGAGAGCGTTGTCGTCGAGGTCGTAGTTCGCCGCGGGGTCCTCGCCGTACGGGTCCGTGCGTCCCTCTTGGAATGCCTTGATTTGGTGACGCATCCTGCTCTGCTCAGATCGAAGCAGCGCGATGGTGCTGAGATAGCTCCTTATGACGTTTGAGCCACCCTCATCCTGCTCCGGGTCCATGCCGGAGTCTTCAATCTTGAGAGCAAGGCGATCTCGCTCAACAGTTGCCGCAAGCTCAGCAGCCTGTGCAGCCGCAGCGGTTTCCTCAGCCGCTACAAGATCTGCGCGGAGCCTCGCTGCCTCCGCCTCAGCAATCATGGCACGAGCCTCCATAGCTTCGAGTTTGGTCGGATCCACAGAGCTACTGATACCACTGTCACTGCTGAAGCCACTCACACCGTTGAGCTTGAGGTGCGCCACTTCAGCACGCGCCGTCGCCAGCATGCGTCGAAGCTTTGCCACCTGCTGAGACGCATTTTCATCGAACGTCACCGTGGGCTTGTTCATGATATTCCTCGCTCTATTGGCGTACTTCAGCGTGTTGAGGGTCTCGTCCAGGTTGGCATCTGCAGGTGAGATGCAGGCCACCATCACCGTGCGAGAGTTACCGCCGAGGGAGTCCTGCAGCAGGCGGGTGAGTTTTGAGTCACGGTACGGGACGTGACCACCAGCCATGCGTCGCTTGTCATCCCCGAGCGCACTGATGACGTTACCTAGTGCCAGCAGACCCTTGTTGATTTGGATACCCTCCTTCAGCCGCTGACCTTCAGCTTTCGTGCGCTTCGCCCTCTCGGAGCCGGCGAGGTCGACCAGGTGCATCTTCGCTCGGGTCACATCCGCCGGGTCGGCACCCTTTCGCTCTACATGGATGGTGAAGATGGCGTGCGAACGCGAAGACCTGTGGTTCATCCCCGTCGCCGCCGTGGCTCTACTCTGCGATCCACTGGCCAGGGCGCCGGCCATCTTCTCGAGGGTCTGCACCGGAAGCTCCTTGACGCCCACGAGGGCCACGCCTCCCGCCGCGCCGGGTGCGTCACGGATGGACACGTTCTGGTTGTTGCCGAGCAAGTCCCTGATGCCCTCCTTGTGGATCTCGATGAACGACACCTTCAGGTTCACCGTGACGTCGTTCGTGAGCGCCGCGATGTCTGCGAAGAGTGTATTCATGACTCTCGGGATCACGCCCTCGGTTGCTCCGCCCGGCTCAAACGCCGTTCCCATCGTGTGCGTCTTGCCGGAACCCGTCTGGCCGTACGCCAGCACCGTGGCGTTGTACCCGGAGAGTAGCCCGTTGACCAGGGGTTCGACGCATTGCTCGAACAGCTTCTTCTCGGTGGGTCCATCGCACTCGGTTCCCGGGTGATACACGTGGTCGTAGGTGAACTTGTGGTCCGACACGAGCGTAACGGAAGGCTCGGTCGCGTTGGGAAACACGCAGGCCTGGCATCCGTCGACGAGCTCGGGACCCACCAGGGGACGCATCATGAGCGCGACGGTGACCGGAAGCTCTTTCTCCGCCGCGGGAGCGACATCATCCGAATCGGCGAGCGCGGCAGCGAACGCGGCTTCTTCGTCCGCACCCATCTCTGCAGGGGAAACAAAGTTCGTCACTATCGATGAGCGACGACCGGGAGAAGGGTAGTGACACGACGTATCCGGGCGCCAAATCCGAGCGTGGATGAATGTGATGGGCAACACGCACCGTTCGAATGATCAATATCGACCCCTTGGTGACCGAACCCTGCTTAATAAGGCCAGCAGTGTCCAGGGGGAGTGTCGGGGGCGCCAGATCTCAACGCGAGAAATAAACCAACGGAAAAAATCGGGCAAATGGCGTTACTGTGCAGTAATGGACTTTGTTCGTACAAAGCGCTAGTGTCTAACTCACACGGGCGTGCTGTTCCTCACCAGCATGACACGGTAGCACCTCCCGTTGGTCGAGTTCGTCTGCACCTCGCGCTCCGTGGGCACACCCAGCGGGTTCTCGTCGAGCCAGCCCTCGCGGTCCCCCGCCGCGGCCCACGCGGACCGCCAGCCCTCGCCCTCCTCCTCGGCTTCGGGTGCCTCCTTGGCTTTCTCCTCCGCCTTCTCCTCGCCTTCAGCCTTCTCAGCATCCTTGCGTCGTCCCGGGTACCCTTCCTTCTCCGCCTTCTCGCGCCTGAGTCGCGCCTTCTCGTCCTCCTGAAACGCAGCCGCGGCGTTTGCCACGGCGGACTCCGCGTTTGACTTGAGAACCGCAGGGTCCACCGCGGAGACGTCGTGTAGGCTGGCGTCGATGTCGAATAGGTGCGCGCCGAACCTCTCGAACTTGTCCCGCATGTCCTCGCTCACGTCCTTGACGTCGGACTGGAGGAAAACGCGAGCCCCGGGGGTGAGTCCCTCCGCCAGTGCCCTGACGAGCGCGGGCTGCACGACGCGGCGCTTGTGGTGCCTCTTCTTGAAGTGGGGATCGGGGAACTGGATAGCCACCGTCTCCACCTTGGAGCCGCAGTCATCGGCGTAGGACTTGAGCCATTTGCCCATGGAGACGGTAGCGTTGCACTCGGCGAAGTGGAGGTTGTCAACCACGCCGGCGTACTCGCCCCACTTGTTGCCGCGCTCCACGAGGGGAGCACGAATGTCCACGCCCAAAAAGTTCGTCTCGGGGTACTTCTTGGCCATCATCAGATCGAAGCGACCGCCGCCGCACCCGATGTCGACCACCAGGGGTCGCGCAGTGGATGCGTAAACATCGGTCCACGCGGGCACGGGAGCCTGGCTCTGCAGGCTCGCCTTGAGCGGGTTGACGTGCTGCCTCACGCGCACGCCGCCGACTTTCTGCGCCGCCTCCGCGAGCTCCAGCTCGGCGAACACAGAGTCCCCCATCATCAGCTTCGCGCCGTGGTAACGCTTGAAAGGGACGCTCTCGGGTTTATCGTCGGAGGTCATGACCTTCTTGGAGCCCTTGCCGTCCTCTGCGACGACGGCGTCCTCGTTCGCGGTGGAGTGCGGGCGCGCGATGGCAGCGCGACCGCCGCCGTTTTGGCGAGCTTTCTTGGCGATGTGGCTCATGGAGGCACGCGGGATAGCAGCGCAACCACGAACAGCGGTCGCTCCCATATGCGGACTGAACTTCCTGTAGTCTTACCGGAGACGCGTCGACAACGAGTGTCAAGGCGTGCACGCGGCAGAGAGGGGGCGAGTGTCTGTGACCTTCCATCGGCGAGTTTTTCCTCACTGTACTGTACCTCTTCGACTCCGCCGGAAACTGCGTTTTATCTTCTGCCGCATGACGTGGCCCACTCCACTCTGAAGCACACACGAGCATGGCGTTCGTCATCGCAGCAGCCCCTCGCTTGCTCCCTGGGTTCAAGGCAAGGGGGTATGATTCGTCGAGGGCTCGTACCCCGGGCTCTCGGCTCGTCCGTGCTGCCTCCGGCGAGGTGAGCGCCCCGCTATCTCGACGAAGTTTGATTTGTCCGATCGCTGTCCGTTCTCGTCGTCTTCGGACCGATCATCTCACTCCCTTTACCCTTTCTACGCGACAGGACGATGCGCCCATGACTGAGGGAAACATGTCGGACATGATGGCCAAGTTGGCGGCCGCGGAGGCTGAGGCGGAGAAGCTCCGTTCGGAGCTCAAGGAGTCGGCCAGAAGCCCGGATCTCGACGAGCTCGCCAACCGCATCGACGAGCTCGCCAAGCAGAAGCCCGCCAAGCCGGAGAATCGCATCGACGGCAAAGGCGGTCGCGAGACGCTCTTTGGAACCTCGAAGAACTCGGGCGACGCCTGGCTGAAGGACGGGATGCAGTTTTTGTCAAAGGAACAGCCCAGCGAGCTCGGCGAGTCTGCGGAGATGTCAAAGGAGGATCAGGATACCGTCAACCGCCGCCTGGCCATCGGTCTCCTCGGCACGGGAATCTTCGCGGGTCTGAGCCAGATTAGCTTCGAGGCCCCTGCGCCGTCCAAGCCGCTGTTCTTCTACCTCGTTCCCCTCGTCAAGATCCGCGAGCTTCTGAAGCAGGCGGCGGACTTGGCCGAGAACGGGTACTGGGACGAGCTCTCCACCGTGTGCCGACAGATTGTCGTGGCGAACAGCGCCAGGGAAAACCTGTTCAAGGCTGCTGCGTACCTCGACGCGAGGCAGGAGGAGAAGGCGAAGCAGGTGGCCTTCGACTTCCTCGAGCTGACGGAGAAGATTGACTACAACAAGTATTTCGAGAGCATGGGCGCGGTGACCGGCAAGAAGGCTGCTGAATACAGCAAGTTCAGCAAGAAGGCTGCCGTCGCGGCCGCTGCGAAACTCGACGAATTCTTCGTGTTGATGGACAGGGAGCAGCTTGAAGCTGCCAGGTCGCAAGTGATGGCATTCGAGGATCAGTTCGAGGATCCCGCTCCCGAGGCTGACGAGGTTGTGGACCAGGACAGCGGAGCGAGCGAGGAGGCGACGGGGGGATTCTCCGACGGATACGGGGAGTAAGCACACGAGCGCGAAGGGGATGCACAAGTAGTTTGTTTAGGAATGTTTTTATTACCATGTTAGGCTGACCGAATCACGAGCGCGATCGGGAAGCCCGTTCTCCAGACGCAGACGCCCGCGACCTAGAAGTCGTCCTCCTCCGTGCTGCTGTCTTCGTCATCTTCCTGCACGATCTTCCAACCCTCCGCGATGAGCTGCTTGCGAACAAAGACAATGAGGCCGTCGTCGTTCACTTTGTTATCAGCCAGGGTCTTGTCGTCTTCGAGCTCGCGCCCCTTGTACATGCTGCGTGGCACGGAAGGGGTTGAGGAAAAGTCAGAGGGTCACGTCGTTTTTTGTCAAAGCGAGACGACGCCACGAGCGCGGCACGAGGGAACGAACGCGCGCTTACCACAGTTCCCAAGGCTCGACGAAACTTTCAAGGCGGCAAAGGTCGTCTTCGGGTCGCATGCCGATGGTCTCAGCGAGCTTGCGGCGAAGCTGCAGGGCAGTCGTGGTGTCGGGGTCGACATCGATATCGAACGGGTCCAGCGAGAAGGTGTGCGTGGCCATAGAGCACTTCCAGTAGAGGCTCCACTTGTGGTTCTCCTGGCGAGGCTTGATGTGGAGCTTCATTTCGTCGACGTCGTGGCAGATACGCAGGCGGTTGGTTCGGGCGAGGGTTTGAGCCGCTGTGGTGCTCTGTGGGTCTGCAGCGTGGCCCTTCTCTCGACCGTCCGAGGCCCTGGAGAGAAAAACGCTTGCCTCGGGCGGTCCGATAATTTTTGCGACACCTGACCCCTAGACCAACCTGTGCACAGTCCTCACGTGCGCGCGCCATGTTCGCAGTGCGCGCGCCCTCGGGGGGGCTGCGCGCGATTCTCTTGCGGGTGAGACCGCGTGCAAGGGATGACGGACCCCGTTCTGTCATCCTCGCGGCTAAAGGAGCGAGGAAGATGCAGCGCGACTCGATGATGCGGCGGAACGATATCATTGAGGACCAGGAGCCCGGTGAGGCTGCCCGTGGTTTCTGTCGCCAGTGCGGGTCAACTCACAGATTGGAGCGCTCTCAACGCGCTGAGTACGAGGCGAAAGGGCTCATGGAGCGCATTCGCGCCGCGGGGCGACTTGACTTGGACGCCGCCGTCCCGGACCCTCGTTTCGCCGTCGAGCGAATGTACGAGCAGGGCGGCGGAAAGATGCTCGGGGTGCTCCTCGCGGCAGCGCCTCCCGAGCATCCGAGCGGCGACGAGGCCGAGGACGATGTCGTCGTGATCAAAGCATTCTCCGGCCAGCTGTACGGCGAGTGGACGGTTCAAGGCTGGGCACCTCCCCTGTGTGGCCTGACCCACGACCACCCGCACTACGCGAAGGAGCATGTGAGGATAAAGGCTCGCGTGGACGCGGCGGGGGAGAAGAAGCGCGTGGTGGAGGAGCTGGAAACAGAGATAAAGGTCAGGACGAAGAGATGGGACGATGATATCAAGGCGGCAGCGGCGCGGCTCAGAGCGGAGCGCGAGAAACGGCGGGCGACGCGTATGGCTATGAGGGAGGCCGGGGACGACGCCGCGAAGGTCGAGGAGGAGTTAGCAGATGAGAGTCGACGCGGAAAGAGGGAACTCGCCCGCCTTCGCGAGGGACGCGCAGCGGACGTGGTCGACATCGAGGCGGCGTTAATAACGGCGCGTCGAGAAATGAAGGAGTTGAGGGACGAGCATCGCTCCATGTCGCACGTGCTTCTCGGGCAGATATTCGATTCTTACAGGCTGCCTAACTTCCGTGAGGACGGTGGCTTCGGCCACAGACAAAGTCAAGGAATGCCGACGGACGATGCCGAAAGATTCAGTGGAGGGATGTCGGGAGCAACCTTACAAGAGGCTTTCGTGTCCGATGAACAGCAAGAAACCACGGATACCGAGGCTAACCTTCCGTGTGGCTGCGGGGACTGCTGCGCGCCAAAGTTGCTCGCTGAGGCGTCACGGAGAGGTCTCGTACCCATTTCTATTGCCGAGGTATGGATGGGTGTTCCTACGGCGAAAGAAGGGTATCGCCAAGAGGGAAGCTTCTATGGTGCATGTCGCGGGAGATGCCGTCCTATACTCGGTCACATGCTCTGTGGCGTTGACAACCTCAGACCTCGTCTTATTGACCCAACAGCAAGACGAGACGCGATCGTCAATTTAAGCTAGACTAGGCTTAGCTATTAATTATAACGAAGGGAATCTTCGTAGTCTACCATCTATGTTGCTCGCACTGCGTCGCGGGACTTGCTCGGAGTATCCTTGCGACGCATCTCGCCTATTTCTACTTCACCGCTTCCTGCCGAAGATGGAGAGTCATAATCCTCCTCCAGCACTTGGTACTGAACACTCACTAGCGACGTAGATGATCCACCGGTTCCGTGGGTCAGTGCAGCAGCTGCGGCAGAGGCCACCTCTACATCCCAGTCCAACCTCGTCACTATCAAAAACAGTACCACACCGCCGACAGTAACTCCGAGGGCCAGTCCATACCACAATCCTGTGACGCCCGCTTTCAGCAGGAACGTGATTACGTAACCAGAGAGCACACCGACAAGCCAAAGTGCGGTTATGTTCATCCAAGCCAGCAGCGACTGACGCCCACACGCCCGGAGAACGCCGTTACTGGTGCCGAGCAGTCCATCAAACACCTGAAACACCGCGGCTATCGGAGCGATTGTCGCCGCAAGCCTAACCATCTCGTCGTCTTTGTCACCGACGAAAACCTTGCCGATCTGGTTCCTAAATATGAGAATGAGCGCAGCCATGCACGCCATCCAAGTCACACCGAGTGCCACGCTCACCCGTGACGCCACCTTTGCCCTGAAGCCGGAACCCGCGCCGAGGAGATTTCCAACCCGCACGTTTGCAGCAATTCCAAACGCCATCGGACCGGTCATGAAAGTAAGACCGGTGATATTCAGCATCGCCATATGCGCATTCATCGCCACCTGGGAGATTTGTGACGCAAATACCACAGTGACGTCGAAAGACGACGCCTCTGCGGCGACCATTATGGCACCCCGGGAGCCAAGCTCGAACATCCTTTGACACATTCTCGGCGTGGTCGTACGCCAGACTTCGGTGAACGCACCCTTAAACGTGTGCCTCGGGTCTTCACTTTCGACCGCGCTTTCCTCGCCCGTCTCGCCAGAGGAGAGCAGGACCCGGCGTCTCACCCGTGCTCCATCAAACCCACTCACATCAACCACGGAGCTCCATTGGTCCGAGAAGCGCAAGTAAGCAGTGACGAGGATCAAGTTGACGATCCGGGATGTCGTCGTGGCCAGTGCCGAGCCGTTTAGTCCGAGTTTCATTTTCCTGATGAAGAGCACGTTGAGCGCGATGTTGAGCAAGAAGGTCGCGAAGCTCGTCCATGCCACCGGTTTGACCACCCCACGGACTTGAAGGAACTTTTGCAAGATGAGGGTCCATGTAGCGGCGAACAGGCCGAGGATGAGCAGGTTACAGAAACTGCCGACTCGTTCTGATGTGTACTCATCCTGGCTTAGGATCATTCGCGCGATGCTCTCGCCGCATGAGAGGATGATGGCGGCAGGGACGCAACACAAGGTCAGAAATCCGGCGGCGAGGAATGCCCACTGTCTCACCGCCGCAAAGTCAGCGGCTCCGTGCGCCTGAGATCCCAGTGTATCGAAGCCCGTTCCGAATCCCGCGATGCCGAACCATAACAAGTTGAAGATCGTCGTGCATAAGCTGCCTACGGCGAGCTCACTCCTGCCTAGATGGCCCAGGAAGAGCAGGTCCGTGGCGACCATGAATTGCTGCGAGCCCATTTGAATGACTATCGGAAAAACAAGCGCCCACAGCGCCCGGGCCTCGGACCTCCAAATGGACCCCGGCGGCTCAACCGAATCCATGGCCGTCGAGTCGTCCCTTGTTCCGAGACGGCGACGACAGTCCGGCGACGACGAGAGTGTGAGGGGCCAGGCTTTCAGTTCGACTCTTTATTGGCTAAAACGCTACGTGGACCGGCGAGAACCGGTGTGACGTCGAGATGGACTGATAGATGTTGGCGAAGGAGCTTGGCATCATCACAACATAATAATCAATATTTTGGGTGCGGGCGGCTTGATGTCGATCTAAGCCTCCCCGTTGGCCACTATCTCCTCGTACCTGGCCTGCCTCGACACGTCATCCTTGTTTATGCAGCACACCTCGTAGCCCTCCCGCATCATGAGAATCTCGCTGCACTTGTTGGCCACCTCGAAAGCGTTGACGAAGGTGTCGGAGAAGTCAAACTCGATGAGTTCGGCGGCGACGCCCATGACGAGCGATCCCATCTCCTCGCACCCTTCAAGACGCATAGCCGTGCACTTCTCCGCCGCCCTGAGCCCCAGCTCCTTGTGCGGCTCCTGCAGGCTCCACTCATCATCCAACCATAACTTGAGCATGCCCCCCAACCACTGGACCTCGGCCTCCTTCTCCTCGGGGGTGATCTGTCGCATGAAGATTCCCTGGTCCGTGTTACCCGGTGTGTTCTCGTCTTCGCCAGAGGATGCACGGCACGCGAGGCGGGGCGCGTGACGAAGGGCGACGCGCGACGATGCACGCGACGATGAACGTCTGGAGACGGAAGGCACCGCTGCACGGCACGCGAGGGAGATCACAGCTGCCATGTCGACAGGAAGCGCGCGAGGTGGGGAGAGAAAGAAGATAGCGCGGAGGTGCCTCTCGTTGCGTTGGTGAGCCTAAAGCCCCGGACGCGTCTGTGCGCTTGGTTGTGGAGCGCGCTTCGGGCGAGACAGTGAAAGGGGTTGTTGGTGCCCGAGGAAGCCGAGATCTCGACGATCGGGGATCAGGCTGTCAGGCTCCGCCGATACCAGACTGCCAGACCTTTTGGCCGGGAAATTTTAACCCCCTTTCGACGGTCTGTTGAGTCTGCCCGGTTGCAGATTCGGTATCTTCTTGAGAGGCTTCCAGAGCGCCAAACTGGCAAATAGAATCACAGAAGAGAAGTTCGGCCCGTTTCCTTTTCCCGCGTTACGAGTACCTGTTTTTTGTTGTCTCAATATACACCTTCGCCGCCGCCGTCAAGGAGGTCGGTGTTCGATAGGTCACGGGCTGGAAGACGCGCGATGGGGCGCATGATCGTGGGCGAGATGTGTGCGCAGACGACTCCCGTGGAAGTATAAACAAACAATGGGGGAGGTCGGTCTAATATGGCCGGCCAGCCCCCGCGCTAGACACACGCATCGTCAGACCCCTCACCCCTTGGACGACGTGGTCATTGACTTTCGCAGCTTGGAGAAGAAACCCTTGTTCTCCACAGTCTCGGTTTGCGAGTCCGTGTGCTTGAGCAGCTCCACGATCTGCTCAAACTCCGGCCGCGCCCAAGGGTCCGGCTGCCAGCAGTACTGCATCACCTGCGCGAGAACGGGGTGGCAGAGCGGCGGGACGGTGGGCCTGAGTCCCCTCTGCACCACTCCCACAGCGGCCTGCAGGGGCGTGTATCCCGGGTAAGGGATGTCACCACCAGTCACTAGCTCCCACATGAGGATCCCGAAGGAGAAGACGTCGCACTTGTGGTCGTACTTCTGGTGCGAGATCACCTCCGGCGCCATCCATCGATACGTCCCCGTCTCCGCAGTCATCGCCTTTCCATCCGTCGCCTTGACCCTCGCCACTCCAAAGTCAGCCACCTTCACCACCTCGTACTCATCCATCAGCAAGTTCGCGGTCTTCAGGTCGCGGTGGATGACGTTCACCTTGTGCAGGTAGTCCATACCGAGCGCGACCCCCGAAGTCAGCTTCAGGAGCTGGTTGAGCTTCAGCGGCGCCTTCTGGTGCAGATACTGCAGCGCGCTCCCCCCCTTCATGAACTCCGTCACCAGGCAGAGGCGCGGGGGTTTCGTCATCGCGCCGATCAGCTGCACGATGTTTTTATGCCGCACCTTCCGCAGGATCGACAGCTCCTGAGCGAACTCCCTGTACACCTCCTCCTGCGAGCTCTTCCCTCCCGTCTTGAGAACCTTGATGGCCACCTCCTGGCCGCAGTAGCTGCCCCGGTACAGCACACCGAACGCGCCGCTCGCGATCTTCTCCATGAAGTTCAGCTGCACCTCCTGAATCTCCCACTCGCTATCGCTGGCTCCCGCGAGCGCCTTCTCGCCCTCGCCCGTCGTCGCCCCGTCGCCCGTCCCCGGCTTCACGCCCTCGTCCCAATTCACCTGGTCCAGACGTTGCTGCAGCTTCTGGTTCATGGCAACCTCGTCGTCCACCCTCCATCCGGTGACCACGAACACGTCCAACGCGTAGCCGTCGTCCGTGCAGAACACGTGTGCTTCCGAAATGTTCAATCCGATGTCGAACAGCGCGGTCGACACGCGGCTGAGCATCCTCGGCCGGTTCAACCCCGAGACCGCTATTTCGTACACCGCCCGCGAGGCTGCGGGTTCCCCGCCCAGGTGCTCCTCGAGCGTGTGCAGGTTGAAGGACGACCCGAACGTGGGAGCCCGCAGCCGCTTGGTCGCGCCGGGAGACATCGCCATCTCCATGTTGTCCGTCGAGTTTGACATGTCGCCGAGCACGTTCGATACCCGTATGCCGCGAGATTCGCAGAGCACCCCGCCGGGTTTTTCCACCGACGCCCTCTCCAGCAGACGCATGTGCGTCATTAGATCCTCCAGGTTGTGTATATCCAGCGCGTATCGACGCGGGAGACGCATCAGATGGCGCTTCAGGGCCATCTCGAGGTTCGGGTCATCACTTATCTCGACCCACGTATCCTTCAGCCTGTCCACCACCTTCAACGCGACCTGCTCCTTCGACGCCCGCGGCACGACCGGAGGCGTCATTGCAACTCCGGGAATCTCCCGTGGTTTCCCGCTTTCGACGCCCACCTCCGGATATCGGCCCCTACCGGCGCCCGCGACGTATCGAGCGGGAGGATGACTCGGTCCACCGGACGGTACGCTCGGTCGACTATTCAACGCCGACCCGTGAGGTTGAACCTCACGCGCTTCGACCTCCGGAGCGACCGTGTTGTGAGGGGCGTCAGACGTCACACTTCGGCGAGAATATTTCTTTCCTTGAACGCGTGAAACCAACCAAAGGAGGGTTTAATTCGGGTTTTGCCCACTTTAGGTCAAGTGAAGCGCATAACGGCCGTTGATCAAGCTAGTCTTGATTTAATGACTCTGCATGACTGTGCATCTCAGACTATCATATCATATGACATCATAGCCGGCAATTTCGAAAGGACGCTTCGTCTTGACGACTCGACTGAATAACCAGTCCCGATGACGACCGAATCACGGTTTATCATCTGATGCTGCCCGATTTGCCGCAGGTGCGATAACGCTTTTCTGTCGTTCCTGCACCGTCGAGTCGGGCTGGTGTGCGCGTATAAGGATTGCACTCTACCGTCGTGTCCTCCTTATTCATCATCTATTTCACCCTCGTCACTCTCGTCTTCAGAGTCGCTGGGAGCGATGGTTATGAAATCCCCTGTGGGGATGTCCCTCATCGCGACGATCCCCATCACTCGCTCCCTCGCGTCAACCTCCACCTCGCAGAGCATACAGTTGGGATCCTCGGACCGTCCAGCCTCGCACGTCGGATCGTCCAGTTCCGTCACCACGATGTCACCCGCCGCGATGGGTTTCTCCGCGTACATCGCGTCGACGTTGGTGAAGCGGTCGGCTCTCTCGGCGGCGGCGGCGGCGTTCTCTTCGCCGCCGTGTTCGTTGGGCAAGAAAAATTCCCTCGCGCACGACACCGAAGGCTGCGAACCGCGGGGGAGCGCCGTCTCATGCCACCACGCGCGCGTGTCTATCAGTAGGAAATCGTTCTCTTCGCAATGCATTCTGAGTCGCTTGCGGCCTTTCGGGAGCTGCGGCGCCGGCGAGTCTTTCCAGGCCTCTGAGTCAACGCAAGGTCGAACGTACCAGATTTTACCGCCCGAGACTTGATGGTGATACGTCCCTGAGCAAGCAACAGAATCCGTGTGCTCAGGGCGCCCCGCCAAGTTCTCCCCGTCGACCGAGTCGCTCGTATTCGCGGGGCGCCTGTTCCGTTTCGTTGAGGTATCGTTCAAGCCCATGAAAACCCAGAGTTGGGCGGATTGAGGGAGAGATTTTCCACATCCCAAGAAACTTGGCTCCGAGATGGGCGCGGCTTCCTTCAGCACCTTCGCGGCGGCCTCAGAGCCCAACACCGTGGAGCAGTAGAATTGCGATGGTATATCCACAGTGGCACCCTGTAATCGTCGCGTCAGCTTCTCGATGACCGCCAAGGCATCGTCTAGCCCATCCGAACCAGCAGCGTTCTCGCAGGTCCATTCCGCCGCGGAGCTCTCGCCGCCTCGAGCCATCGCGCTCAGGAGCCCTAGTAGGGCATCGGTTCCGTGCGACGTTGACTCATCGAGACGGAGCCAAAGCAATCGCGTCTTACGAAACCGGCCCAGCAACGATTCGGCCGTCTCCCCGGCCAGCTGCACCCTATCGAAGGTCACCTTCCCTGCGCGCCCCATCACTGAAAATATAGACAAGGCCCACGGCGGCTTATTATCATCACCGCCTGCAACTCTTACGCCGTGGTTATTTTGAAGACTATCGTTATTACTTGTGTTACAACCGATTCACGCGCCGTCCATCAGGGCGAGCAAGTCATCGTCGTCATCCTCGTCCTGCACTGCCCCAGCCGCGCCGTTCTTTGGCTCATCCAGGCTGAAACTCTTGATGACATCCGCCAGACCTGTCTCCCTGTTGCCCTCGTCGCCTCCAAACACGATGACGTCGTCGTTCGTTGCCGCGTTCCCGCTGCCCCCCCCACCGCCACCGCCGCCCCTATCTCCGAACAGGTTGAGCTTGAACGTGTCGTCATCCTGCTTGGGCCTGATCAGACCCGCCAGCGCGTTGAGCTCCCTCGCCCCCTCTTTCCCGGCACTCTCGAACAACTGGTCCGCCACTCCCCTCGGGCCCTCCGCTGCGCTGCGTGCGGGTGTACCTATTCGCCCCGGTGACGCGCGCGTCGATAACTTCGGTAATTCTGTCGAAGGTTTCTTCGCCTCGCTTTTCTCTTCGCCGGGCTGCTCCGCCGCCGGGGCGGTCATGAACGGCTCGGGTGGCCTTGGCGCCTGCCTGTCCTTCGAGTACAAGTTCCCTCCCAAAGGAACCGGGGGTGGGACCCAAGGCGACTCTTCCGAACCCGGGGTTGAATTGTTTTTGCTGTCCATCTTCGATTTCTTCCCGTGAACATCGTGCCTGAAGATCGTGCCCATGGAACCAAGCGAACTCGGCGGCATTTTGATGGTGCCATCCGGGTTTTGCAGCCCCTCCTGAAGGAGCAGGCTCACCTTTATCTTCTTGTCGTGGACGAACTTGAACAGGGTTTGGCAAAGTTCGATCCACTCGGGGGGCTGGAACGTGCCGTACATATCCCTCGCGCGCTTCTCGTAGTCGTCCACCATTTTGATGACCGCCCGGTCCGTCAAGTACGATTTGATCGTGGCGAGGTGCGTTAGCGTAACATCCATGATCTCGTGGGGCTCGAGGCAGTTCACGAGCTGGTACTTGAAGACCATGGTCATCAGATCGTAAAGTTTGTCCATGGAGTTCTCCGAGAGGCGCATTATGGAGGAGTGTGCGAGCTTGTCAAAGATGTGCCGGGTGGACTTCTGCGTGTAGATGTCCTGAGGCGTGAACAGCTCGTCGACGAAGGGCGGGTCGAACATCGCCTTAATGACGTCGTGCAGCACCTTCACCGCCTTGTCCCCGCTGATCTTCTGCGCGCGCAGACGCTGCTCGAGGACGTAGAGCATCTCAACGCCGAGGTTGCTTATGACTATCGGCAAACAATGCTGCGACGACATGGCTCCAGCCTCGGCCACTTTCCGCGGGCGCCCCGAGTGCCAAAAAACTGTGAGCGTCTGGATCAAGAAACGTTTTCTCTTCTACTAAGGGCTACTTGGCTACTTGTATCTAGTTCCTCAGGTCCCGAGCTCACTCCTTCTTCCCCTGAACCATATCGTCCTCAGCGCGGAGGTACTCGCCCACGTCCGCCTGGTGGAACGCCACGATGGAGCTCGCGTCCAGCTTGCGGCAGTCCTGCGTGCTCTTCGCGGCGACGCCGAAACCCAGCGGCACGTCCGACATGGAGAAGATCACGACCCCCTGGTTCGCGGGGGTGTTCTCGGTGATGCGCCCAAGACCGGACTTGAGCAAATGGTTGCCGTAGAGGAACGACATCTCCGAAGTGGGCTTGACCCACATCTGCGAACGAGAGAGGAAAGTCAGGGTGGGACGTCAGAATTTATTCAGGAAGACAAGAGCCGAGAGTCGCAAACAGCGCTGCCCTCACTGGAAAATGTTATGAGAATAACGTCGTCTTCATGGAATTCAGGTTGAAGACTGAATAAGTGAATCATCGGGCAAGGCGATGTTCGAGCGTGACCGCGAAGCTGACGACGGCGGATCCCATCGCCAAAAGAGTCGAGCGCCAAAGTCCGAGCGTGAGCTCTCACCTTGTGTTTGGCGTGTGCAGCGAGGAGCTCGAGTGCGCCAATCATGAGCCTGAACTTATCGGAGTGGGTGAATTTCCCGACGCACACGCCGAGGGATACGAGTTGATCCCTCGAGATGTTCGTCGCGCGCTTCATGATGTCCTCTCTCACGTAGTACACTCGCTGTTTGGCAGAGAGCCGTCGGGGCGGGGAGGGTTAGTGAGCGACCACAGTCGGGGGCGG
>Ga0209425_10000345_pt1 | contig 56599 bp, 51 predicted proteins | sample COG_05_FD_184749 | JGI IMG/M metagenome (GOLD analysis project Ga0209425, IMG submission 184749) | Pelagic Microbial community sample from North Sea - COGITO 998_met_05 (SPAdes) (version 2) | ecosystem: Environmental > Aquatic > Marine > Neritic zone/Coastal water | place: Helgoland, sampling...
TCAGCAATATTAATAAGTTCTTTAAAGTCTTTCATGTTATCCTCCTACAACACTTTTTGAGTTTTCAACATCTGCAATGTCTTTGGATTCACCTGGTTTAACACCACCAGTATAATCAATACCTCGTTCTTGTCTTGCAGTTTCTAGTTCTTTTAATAAATTCATAATTCTTGGAGCAGCTACTTCTTGTTGAGCACTTTCTCCGCCTAGTTCTTCAGTAGTAAGTTTTGTTTCATATGGATCTGTGTTCTCTTCGCCTTGGTATTCTTCAATAGGATCAAATTCGCCTCTAACAATAATATGACTATGTGTTACTCCGCATGCTTGTACAAGGTAATGTTCTAAGATATGACTAGTTACAGGATAGTTTAACGTTGTCTCCCAGTGTGTAACTTCCATATTTTGTAATTGTGGAAAGTCCATAGGTTTTTCTGTAATTGGTGTTGTTTTTCCTGCACTAATGTTTGTTACATCATACTTCTGTAAAGCACGTTCCATTGTGTCTACAAAACCTTCAGGCACGTCGCCTGCAACACGAATTTTAAAATTATAAGTCTTTTTTGACTCTGTTAAATATTGCTCAAAAGATTTCATTATTAACCCCAAATATGTATATAATGTTATTTATCATTAATAACCTACTTTTCTTAGTTGCTTAGCCATTACTATCTTCCATCCTTTTAAGTTTTTCTAGTAAACTATTTCGATCTGTTACTACGTAACCTTCTCCTGTAGTAATATTACCATTGTCTACTGTATCATTGTCTAATTTTGATTTTTTAAGTTGTAACTCAATCATTTTGAGTTTTTTATCCATTTTAGCTACTTTAGCATCTAGAGACGTCTTAAGCATTCCTCCAGCTACTTCAAAAACTCTACCACTATATCTACTCTCTACATTCATACCCAAATCCATTAAATCATCGTATGCTGACATGGCTTTATTAGCTATTTCGTTTAGCTCTGTATCTGCCATTTCGCCTAATCCTTTAACAGCTGGCAATGCACCAGCAATTTTATCAAATTCAGAAATATCACGGATTACTGGCTCTTGTGTTTTCAACGCCATATCTGCTTTAGCTGCATTAATTTTTGTTTCTTCTACTATCTCTTTAGAAGAAGGTAAATTTAATAAATCTTCAAGTTTTTTAGTCATACTACTATAATCCTTTATATATGTACTTATCTAATTTATCTTTTACCTGCAACATTTTGGTCATACAATTATTCTCCAATAATTTTATCTATAGCTGATTTAGTCCACTTGTTACCTTTAAAGTCTCGTTCTTTAAATGGTAATGCTGGACGTTCTACATAAAGAACTTTAGGGCATTGGTATTGTTTTAGTGTACTAGCAAATTCTCTTGAACTGTCTTTGCATGTATAAAAACACATGAGATCCTCATTGACTATTTCTTTGTGTACTATTGTGCAAGACATCATGCCTGCCATGGCTAACTCAATGATCATATATGTTTGGTCCATCTTGGACTTTTACAGGTTTACAATATGCTGTAATTCTATGTTCAGCAGGTACTAAACTACTATGTGAATAGTTTCCGTACTGCCTAGGTATACGTTTGGCATAGTATTGACAAACATCAATACTTCTAAAATACATAGGGCTTGGTTGTTGTACATCTGCTATTAATACTACTAACATAAATGCATGTATCATTTGCTTGTAACCTTTTGTTCACAAGTGACAATAATATGTGGCCTACCTATAGAATTTTTTAATCTTAATTCTTTAACTTGTTCTGCATGATACTCGCATTGAGCATATGTATCAAAACTAGCTGGACTTATAAAAGATATCCCCCAACTAAAAGATACTATTAACATATACACTATATTGCCCTCTATTCTTTTTCTGTACCTTCGTTTTTTTTGAAACGGGGGTTCTCTCTCATTTCTAATTGTGCCCTAAATTGATTTGTAACATTAGGATCGTTACAATACTTAATAAATTGTAATATACCTGGATATCCAGAACCGCGAAAAAATAAATTATCGCCTATATATATTGTTGCTTTATTACTATCTAATACTAGTTTTGCATCTTTATGAATGTATACTGTCAACCACGTCTGCCCTTATGAAAAATGTCCCCCTCTGTAATTACTCTAAAAAATATTTTCTTTTGTTTGCACCAAGCTCTTGCTGCTGCCCATTTTGCTTGGTTAATTACAAAGTGTGCTTTATTGTATTTACTCTTTCCTAACTTTTCTTCTATTGCTTGATTAGCTGGTTTAACTTCTATTAGTTCTACGTGTTGTTTACCTTGTGCGTTTACGTATGTAATAAAAAAATCTGGAACGTATATTGTAAACTTACCTGTTAAAGGATTTCTATATGGGATTTTTACTGCTTCACTTGCCCAATTACGGACACTATTATGTTCGTCGCAGAATTTCATAAATGCAAATTCCCAACTTGATCTATATGTAGGCACACTTGTACCAATATACTTTTCTGGGTTTTTTAAGGTATACTTGCCTTGTGCAAACCTTGCCATCGTTTACACCAAAATATTTCTGCGTTCTGTTTTTTCTGAAATTTGATTTGCAGTTGAATAACCAATTGAGCTTGTTGCATCTCTATTATAATTTAATATCTCTGCTACTACGTTACTTAACTGTGTTTCGCTTAACCCTTTTAATGTATCTAAAAGTTTAAATACTGGTATTGTGTCAATTTTTGCCTGTGTAAGTAAAACTGTAGCTGTAGCTTTTGCTGCTTCATCGCTAAATCCTCTTTTTTCAAAATAACCGATAACAGCATTTACGTCATTTGTTGGAAAACTTATTGCTTTAGTATAGTATTTGTCGAAAAACTCTGTTACTTTTTTATCATTATTTTGATCAGCTGTATTTGTTGATGGTAAACTTGACATATTATGTTCCTGATACTTGGGCGTTTAATGCAGCTCTGTCTGCACTACCTTGATTATTAAAATTGGCATTTGCTTCATTAACTCCTCCAGCATTTCCGTTTGCTTGGAAGTTTGATCTATTTTGTTGTCTAGCAGCTGATTCTTGTGCAGCTGGATTTTGTTTTGCTTGTGATGAACTAATAGCTGACGATAAAGAACTTAATCCAACTACTGCGGCCGTTGCAATAGCTGTGTCTCTTGCGCCTCCTGACCCTCCACTCTTTGGAAAAAATGTTTGAGATACTCCGCTTACGTTTGTGTTACCAGCAGCACCAATTGCTCCAAGTAAAACATTAAAACCTTCTTGTCTTAATCCTTCAGAACTTAAATTTCTTACATTTGCAACTAGACCAGCGGCAGCTAATCCAGCTTGTAATGGACTAGTAAATCCTGTACCTTGTGTAATAAATCCAAACAGCTGAGAAGCAGTTCCTAGTATTCCTCCTAGTCCGCCTCCACTAAGCATACTTGGTGTTACGTCATAGTGTGATTGATCTCCAAATCCTTTTGGATTACCATTAGACCCTGTCTCTACATTTCCTCTATCGTAAAATACTGATTCATACATAACTGTAATTGTATTTTGCATAGTAGTTGTACCATCAGCAGAATCAACAGTATCATGTTGCCAATCAGTAATAATAGGATTAACTAGAGTATAAGTTGTATAAGACTTTCTTGCCATTTGTGAAATTTGTATATTTTGGAAGAAAGGAACTGTAGAATTATTGTCTAAACCATAGGCATGTGTATTAGCGCCTGCACCTTTGTAAGTATTATCTCCAGCACCGGCTTTATTAAATGCTCCTGGTATTTGTTTATAATTTCCATCAGCAAAGTAGTATCTATAATAAGCTTCTAATAATGCTGTAGTAACACCGTAATTATCATCATGAAATGTGATAGTTACTGGATTATATTTTATTGCTGTTTGTACATTCTTTTTTCTGTTGTACTTGTTTTTTGTTTCAACGTCAGCACTAAATTTTGGCAACTCTGCACTTTTAACAAGCATGCCAATTTCTAATTCGTGTTTAGCTTTTAGGTCAGGTAATATACTTGCCGCTGCTGGATCCATTTGGAAAAAGCAGTGATATAGAAATTTTGTATGTGGGGCTAGTTTTTGATTTTCTGTTACAAACAGTCTACTAGCATGTGCATAGTCGCCTAAATTTCCTTTAGGGCTTAACAATCCGTCAGCTAATTGTCCTAAAAATCCGTTGAATGCAGACATTATTCTTTTCTCCTGTGCTAATATTTATCTTTATAAATTAAGTGGGTAGATAATTCAGTCACAAAAAAAGGAGCCTTAACAGCTCCTTTTTTAATATTTTGTTATATTTTAAACGCCGCCGCCTGTAATAAGCGTGTTAACTGTACGTGATACTGCTGTACCAATACCTGTACCTTGCGGTGATTGTATTGCGTTATCATACTGTATTTCAAGTGTTACTCTCATTGGCTCGTTGTTCGCATAAGCTAGTTCATTGTAATTAGCATTAGTTACAAAACAACCGTATAGTTCAAAAGTTTCTAATACGTTTGGAACATTCGCGCCGTTGCCGCCGTCTAAGATTTCAATTGTTGTTGTAAACTTATAATCTTGTCCTGATGCTGCACTCGACTGTTCAAAAAAGTCAAATTGTTTCTGTAACTGCTCACCAACTAATTTTTGTACATTATTACTAACGTCTTCACGTAAGTTAATAGTAATTGGTGACCAAGTATGCTTACCTGCTAGGTATGCTTTAGAATTGTATACTGGAATCTCAATTGGTTCAAAAGCAACTGTTGGTCTTGTTACATCCACTACTTGTTTTGTTAATTCTGTAGTCGGTGTAGTTACACCAAAATTTTGCAAAGAAACTCTAAATCGATATTGCAGTTTTGGCATTAACAAGCCCTGATTGCTTGCAGAATCTCCGCTTGCTAAAGGGACTGTAATTTTTGATAGTGTTGAAATAGACATTTAGTTTGCTCCTGTTATAATTATATTTATCATATTAGAGTCCTGCAATTTCACCAGTATTTTTAAGTCTTAATGGAATGTAAATAAACTCCACAGCCTTAACTGGTTCAATAGCTATATCTAAGTAAAGCTCGTTTCTATCAATTCTTGCTGGTGTATTATTTGATTCGTCACACACAACTAAGAAGTCATATAACGCTCTTTGTCCTACTAGTTCTAATAGTAAGCTCTCTGCAGCTCCTTTGATTTCATCTCTTGTAATTTTATCATTAGGCTCAAAGATATAAGGTTTAGCAAGTTTTGATAATTGACTACGTAAGTAGATAACCAAACGTGCTACGTTAATTCTATCTAATGCACTTGTACCCCTTGCACGAGTTTTTTGACCATATGCTACTAAACCTGCTCCTGTAATAAACGTAATAGGATTAACATTTTGTGCATATAATGTATCTCTTTGGCCTTCGTTTAATGATACTACATTAAATTCGCCTTCTGCATCAACATAACCAGTTGAAGTTGCATTAGTAATACCACCTCTTCTAATACCTGCTGGTGCAAACCATGGATAACTAACCTGATCACTTAATGCTATTGTTCTTAGCATCATATGACTTGGAGGAATAACAACGTTGTTGCCGGCATTATCACTTGAGAATCCCCATGGATAAAACATTCCCATATATTCATCTCTTGATACAAGACCGTCTGCATTATCTTCTGGTGCTAATGCAGTATTAGTTGCCCAGTTGTTTAATGAAGTTGCATCTGCAGGTAATGTAGCTGGACTATCACCTACGATAAATGCACTTAGACCTCTATCATAATTTAACGTAATCATTTCGCCAATTAGTTCTGGATATCCTGGTGTTGCCATTAAGTTAAACAATCTTGACTCATCATCTCTAATGTCTTGGTTGCTGTTAACTAATGATTGTAACGATTGTACAACAACTTTACGTTGTGCCTTAGCACCAAAACTACCTGAACCGTCTGCTTGGTTTCCTGACTCTGTAACCCATCTATGTGGGTAATAGTTTTCCATTGACTCGTCATTTGTTCTAGCATTGTCACCATTTACATTGACCCAGTTGCGTTCAAAACGCTTAACGTTAAATCCGCTTCTACGTAAGTTCCAAAGTAACATACCTTTTGGATATAGTGACGGATCTGGTGCGTCTGCATCTAAGAAGTTACTTGTAAGTAATTCATCAATGTCACTAGCTGTTGATAATGATCCTGCTGTTGCCCAACGTGCATCTGCAAATAGTACTCCGTTTTCAGTAGTTTGATCTGCTGAATCACGTAGTTCCCATCTGTTAGCAATTGGTGTATTTAATTTATTTGCATTAAACACATAAATCTGTGGATAGCTTGAAAGTGTTGCTGTGCTAATCCAAACATCACCATGCTTTAGTGTAGTACCATCACTTTGTAATATTGGTGTTGATGCTGCAACAATTGGTCCTGCTGGATCTGTTTGTTCTTCTTCTGATGCTTGGTAAAATGGACTTGTTGAATCTAAATAACCAACCCAAGTTGTACCGTTGTGTATCATTAAATCAACTTCATCAACAATTGAATTATACCATAAAGTTTTTGCAGCTGTTAGTGCAGTAATTTCAGCTTCACTAGCTGTATACGCTAAAGGCTTCCATTGACTTGCTTGAAGTTGTTTTGGATTAGTTGAACCGTCTGTGCCTGACACATAGTAAAGATTTGGTGTTCCACTTGTTGAACTAACAAATGCTGTAAATCCTGCTTCAGTTAAAGAACCGTCAGTATCAACAAAACGTATGTCACCAAACTGTGAATGCGAAATAGTAACTCTATTTTGACTATCAACATCTGCTGTTACGTTTTCAATATTTGCACTTGTAATTGCTGCTGCAAGTGTGTCTGCATCAGTAATAGTACCGTTAAATGTAGCTGATACTGTAATTGGAGCATTAAACGCTGCTTTACCTGCATCTGTTGAAGCTACAGTAAATGTCTTTGCACCTGCTGTCATAGTAGAAGCAAGAATTTTACTTCCTCTTACTGATGTTACAGCCGCTGCTTCTCTTTTGAATATTTTATATGTTCCTAACGGTTGTGCATCACCTGCTACATTAGTTTGAACATACAAAGCGCCTGCAGCAAGATTCGCTCCGCCGCCTGCTAAGTCTAGCTTATATAATGCTTCTTCGTTAGATGCATATAATGGTGCTGCTACTGTATCAAATAATAACGTTCCGCTATTGAAAGATTTAACTCTAAATCTTGCACCTTTGTTAGCTTCAGTAGTTTTAAACCAAATACTACCTGTTGGGCGTGTATATGTATCTGAAGTCTTCCATTCTGGAATTGATGTATGTGGACTAACTTGCAATGCTGGTGGATAATAAGTACCCGCTGTAATTCCAAGCAATGTTAGTGTAGCACTATCTCCTGCTACAATAATAGGACCGCCTGTTGTTGAGTCTGCTGCACCTGAAGAATTACCATCACTGTAAATTTCTAATTTGCTGTTTACTGATGCTGCAAGTATACCTGGAATTGACAACCCGTTTATAGTTGCTGCAATAGTTGTTGTTGTATCTACCGAAGTAATAGCAATTGAAACACCATTAAGTGTAATTGTTGTGCTTCCTGGAAATGCTGGATTAGCTTTTGAACCTTGTACTGTTGGCCAACTCTTCATCCAATCTTCGCTACCCAACTGTACCCAAGTACCAGCAGTTACACCAGGGGCATTACCTGCTGTTTTGTACCACATAGTATTAAGTGTTGTTATAGCTACAACTGCATAATCGCCAATTGTTCCGTATGAAGTTTTAGGAGCACCTGGTGCTTCTAAACTACCTGTTACATATGTAACATCTGTAATTACGCTAGGTACCTTGTTTGAAAAGCTCTGTCCGCCAGTTACTGTAACTGCCGCTGAATTCCACTCTTGGAGACCAAATGTTGTAGCACCTACATCAAACCAATACGCACCATTTGCTGGATAAGCTGCTGGCGCAGTTGCTTTTGGTTTAAGTTCATTTGTATTAATGTCTGCTCTAGTTACCCATGCCGCATTGCTAACTCCTAAATATGAATAAGCTGCTTGCAATCCATATTCGTTAAGCTCGCCTGCGTGTACTGCATTGTTGCTTGCATCTGTTTCAAATACCGGATCACCAAATGTATCTGCTAAATCTCTTTGAGATGTTAACAAGAATGGTTTTCCTGCATTTGCTGTAGTTGTTCCTGTTGCTGTTCCTGTACCCGCCGCGTTCTTTTTATCTTGAGCACTCACAACAAATATCATAGGTGTTGTGCCTGGCTCTGCCGGAGTATAAAAACTCTCGTCGATAACGCTTACTTGTACGCCTGGTGAAGTTAATGCCATTTCTTTGTCTCCTGTTGGAATAGTTATTCTACATGTATTTATAAGAATTAATTGAAAAACACCTAATATATACTTAGATAAAGGGGCAATAAAGGGGAGCTAAATACAATATGAGACCTTTATGCGTATGCGGCCAGCGTCCTGCGGCTATAAACTATAAAAAAAACAACAAAACTTTTTATCGAAAGAAGTGTGAGATATGTTCTAAGTACGGAGGTATTGGTCACGGTATACCTAAGTGGAAGCAAGTTGGATATGAAAAGAAAAACACTTGTGAAAAGTGTGGGTATACAAGTAAACACAAAGAACAATTTAATGTGTTTCATATAGACGGGTCATTAGATAATTGTAGGTTTAGTAATTTAAAAACTATTTGTGCAAACTGTCAACGTATTATTCAGAAACAAGGTGTTCGTTGGAAACAAGGAGATCTTGTACCTGATTTCTAAGATCAGTTATAGTCTTATTATTCTCTAAAATATTTGTAAATTTAGTGTTTGCCCAAGCCCATTCACTAGGATGTACTTCTTTAGGTTCTACTCCCAGTGTTTGATATTCGCTAAACCAAGCCGGATCTTGTCCTCTTTTTACACGCCAAACTTGTCCATTAATTTCGTATATCATTTTAGCTTCGTTAGGAAAACGGACATCTGGAATAACAAAATTAATTTCAGGATGATCTAGTATTTTCTTCTTTGTTAAGCTAACCCATATACCGTCATAGAATCCATCACGCATACACTCTGTACCAAACAGTTGAAGTACATATCTTGGGGTTATTTCTTCCCCTGTTTCGTTAGACCAATATTCATCAACCTCTTCACGCCATTTTCTACTTTGATCTGTTTTGCCGTCTAGTAGATTTCTATCCCAGTCAAACATAGTTGCTACACTATCTTTTAATTTATCTGCAAAACTAAGTTTTTGAAAGTTATGTCGTTTAATTAAATAGTCTGCAATAGTATCTTTACCACTGCCTATCAAACCACAAATGCCAATAATCATATAGATCTCCTAAGTATTCTATTAGTATACTTTAAATCTTATGAAATGTCAAGTATTTTTTAACCAATTAAGAAGCTATAACCCACGCCGCCTGGAACCTGTGTTGCTATATCTTGCTCTAGTTTTTCCATCTCAGCTATTGCTTCTTGTTTTAGCGTATCACCGTTAAGTTGGCTTCCGCCTTGTGGTCCAGCAATAGTTGCAAATTTACTACGTGCTTCTCCTAGCATAAATTTACAAGTTGCAAGTGTATAATCTTTTAGCCATTGATTAGCAAGATAATCTTTAATTAATTCACTATTAGGTCGATAGTTATAGCATAAAAGAAGCAAGTCTTCTTCTGCTCTAGGTCTTTGTAAAATTGTTAATTTTTTATTAGCAGTATTCCATTTAAATTCTATAAACGAACCAAACATACGTCCTACAATTTCTTGATATCCAGAAAATAGTTCATATGACGCAAGTCCGCCCATATTACTACTGGCTAAAAGATATGTATTTGTATAAGCTAAGTTAAACGGTTCAAACATAGAGCCGCCATCACCGCCACCAGTTCTTGAACCAATTGAACGTCTGTGTATTTTTCTAACTTCAACTATTTCATTAGGTAAAACATATTCGTTTTGGTCTATAATAGTAGGTAAAAATACATACGATTCTTCTACAGAATTATCAGATCTTTGTCTAAATTTACTTAGTGCTTTGTTTAATGCTGTTTCATAGTGTACAGGATCTAATTCTACATCAATCATACCACCACCAAGCATTGTATGAACGTAATCAAAGATTTCTTGTTTCTGCGTTTGTAAATTTGACATAAATGTTCTCCGTATTGTCCTCATAGTATTTATCGTTCTTGTCGTTCCGATAAATACTTGTATGCCAAGACTTAGTTTATATAAACCCGAACGTGGTAATGATTTTGAATTTTTAGACAGACAAATTCTAGAAATGTTTACTGTTGGTGGTACTGATATGTTTGTACACAAGTATTTAGGACCTAAAAATCCTGATACAGAAGATGCTACAGCAGATCAGCCACAATATGATGCTGTAGCACATACAAACATACAAGACTTATTATTCTTAGAAAATAGAGATAGAAAATACGATAAAGACGTGTATACTATGAGAGGTATATACAATGTTCAAGACGTAGACTTTGATCTAAGCCAATTTGGTCTATTTTTACAAAATGATACATTAATGCTTACTATTCATATTAGAAGTAGTGTTAAAACATTAGGACGTAAAATTATGCCAGGTGACGTGATTGAATTACCTCATCTACGAGACGAATATGCTCAGAACGATATGGCTGTTGCACTTAAACGATTTTATGTTGTTGAAGATGTAAATAGAGCCTCTGAAGGATTTACACAAACTTGGTATCCGCATTTATATAGATTAAAACTTAAACAAATACTTGACAGTCAAGAATACAAAGATATACTTGATTTGCCAGCAGAAGAAGATGCACCAGGTGGAAATACTTTAAGAAACTTGTTATCTACATATGAAAAAGAAATGCAAATAAACAATGCTGTAGTTGCACAAGCAGAAGCTGATGCTCCTAAAAGTGGATACGACACTAGTCACTTGTTTACTCTACAAGTTAAAAACGGTGAAACAGAATTAGTTACTGTTGATTCTAGTGACATAGATGTTTCAGATGGTATAAGTGTTGATAAAATTATGGTTCCGCCAGAAAAGAACGGGTATCAAGGATATTTATTAGGTGACGGATTACCACCAAACGGTGAAGTATTTGGTCATGGTATTAGCTTTCCTATTGAACCGTCAACACATGATTACTTCTTAAGGACAGATTTTTTGCCTAATCGTTTATTTAAATATGACGGAACACGCTGGATTAAATTAGAAGATGGAGTGCGTATGGCTCTTTCAAATACAAATACTAAGTCTACATTAAAAGGTGGCTTTGTTAATAATACTACTAGCAATACAATTGGTGGCGAGGCTGTTCAAGAAAGACAGAGTTTATCAAAAGCACTTAAAGCTAAACCAGATAATTAAGGTATAATATAAATGCAACATTTTTATGATGGTCAAATAAGAAGATACTTAACTCAAATGATTAGACTTATGAGTAATTTTTCTTATGAAGATGGTGACAAAAAACTTACACAAATACCCGTAATGTACGGTGATATTACAAGACAAGTAGGTAGCATTATTAGAGAAAACAGCGAAAATAAATTACCTAGTGCTCCTAGAATGGGCGTATATGTTACCGGTATTGAAATGAATAGTGCTATGCTTGCTGACTCAAGTTTCATTAGTAAAGTAAATGTAAGAGAAAGAGCCTACGATGCACAAGGTCAAGAATACTTAAATGAGTCAGGAAAAAATTATACAGTAGAAAGATTAATGCCTACACCTTACACATTATCAGTAAACTGTGATATATGGAGTACAAATACAGATCAAAAGTTACAAATATTAGAACAAATTTTAATGTTATTTAATCCTAGTTTAGAAATACAAACTACTGACAATTATATCGACTGGACTAGTTTAAGTGTTGTAAATTTAGATCAAATAAGTTTTAGCAGCAGATCTATACCAACTGGTACTGAATCAGAAATTGATGTTGCTACATTAGGGTTTACTGCTCCAATTTATATTTCACCTCCTACTAAGGTAAAAAGACTTGGAGTTATTACAAATATTATAACAAGTATATTTGACGAAACTGGAAATATTAATAATATTAATCCAGACAAGATATTTGATAGCTTTGGTCAACAAATAGAATCTGAACTGTCATCAGATTTCGATAGCCAGGATACAATAATGCCAGAAGTTAATACAGATCATACCGAAGTACATGGTAGAGTAGTAGTTGCTCCATCTGGTGAAGTAGAACATATTACACAAACTGGCAAAGTTAATAGAGGAACTGCTGAATCTGTTCTTGGGTTATCTCATAGAGGACACGATCTACTAGTTTTAAATAATACGTTACAACTTATTCATAAAGGAATAGTTGGAAATACATTATGGACAACTTATTTAGATGAGATACCTGGTAACTTTAGAACAGGTCTTTCACAAATAAGATTAGCTAGAAAAGATCTTTCAAATGATATAATAGGTACATTTGCAGTTGATCCTTCTGATGAAACTAAAGCAGTAGTTAACTGGGATACAGATACTTTACCAAATGATACTGTCATTACAAGCACATTACAAGAAAAAGCAAAGATTGATTATATACTTGATCCAACTAAGACAAATCCAACTACACTAAAAACAGCTGGTAATAGGATTCTACTTTTAGGAGCAATTGGTTCTACATTAAATACAGATGGTGCTGATGCATGGAAAAACGCAGACGGTACAGACTTTATTGCTAGTGAAAATGATATATGTGAATGGGATGGAACTAAGTGGGTTATAGTATTTGATGCTTCTACTAAAGTTGATCAACTAACTGATGTAACATATGTTACTAATTTAAATACAGGCATCCAATACAAATGGGACACATTTGAATGGGTATTATCCTTTGAAGGAGAATATCCAGACGGCACCTGGCGTATAGTATTTTAAGATAATTATTTGTATGAATAACATTGTTTGTAGCGGTGCCCTCTTTTATACACTAGATACTCATAGATTTTTGTTCTTATTTAGAGCAAATGGCAAAAAAGCAGGATTGTGGGGATTAGTAGGCGGAACAAACGAAGGAGTAGAAACTCCTTTTGAGGGATTGCAAAGAGAAATTAAAGAAGAAATTGGCAGTTTGCCTGAAATAAAAAAAGTATTGCCTTTAGAATCTTTTGTATCTAACGACGCACATTTTCATTTCCATACATATCTTTGTGTAATTAAGAATGAATTTATACCTAAGTTAAATAACGAACATAGTGGGTACGCTTGGTGTAGTTTTCGTAACTGGCCAAAGCCTTTACACTTAGGGCTGCGTAATACATTACAAAGTAAAGCTAATCTTACTAAATTAGAAACTGTATTTGAAACAATTAATTTACTTGACAATTAACTTAAAAGAAAGTACAATAAGTGTATGAAAGTTCTAGTTCTTGGCGATGTAATTATTGACAAATATATTTACGGTACTTCTACTCGTATTAGTCCAGAAGCGCCTGTGCCTATTGTTAATTTAGACAGAGTAAAAACTTCATTAGGCGGAGCAGGCCTTGTAGTTGAAAATCTTAAAAGTTTAGGCGTTGATGTCACGCTTGCACAAACTGGGCAACCACAAAGTGTTAAAACTAGAATTATATCTGATGGACATTATATCACACGATTAGACGAAGACCAAGATGCAAATTCAAGTGCAGTATTAGATACTATACTACATGATGACTTTTCACAATACGACTATGTTATATTAAGCGATTATGACAAAGGTGTATTAGACAATGCAAAACAAATTATTGCACACATAAACAGCCAAGGACCTAAAGTAATTGTAGATCCCAAACGTTATGCACATGACTATGAAGGTGCTTGGTTAGTAAAACCCAACAACAGCGAATACACCAAGTTTGAGTTTGACGAATGGCAAGGTAATATTATTATTACTGATGCTGGACATTCGGTTACTGCTAAAATAGATGATATTGAATACAACATTCCTATAGAAACAGTTGAAGTGTCGGATGTTACTGGGGCTGGTGATTGTTTTATAGCTGCATTTGTTTATGGTCTTACAAAAGGTTATACACACAAAAAATGTTTAGAAATTGCTACTAAAGGTGCAACTGAAAGTGTTAAACATTCAGGTACATATATTCTTAAACAAGAAGACGTAAATCAAGGTATAGTTTGGACTAACGGTGTATTTGATATATTACATACAGGACATTTAGAATTATTACGGTATGCCAATACATTAGGAAAAAAACTTATAGTAGGGATTAACAGCGATGCTAGTGTTAAAAGGTTAAAAGGTGATAGCAGACCAATTAATAATGAAAAAGTTAGGAAAAAAAGTTTAGAAACTTTGCCTTGGGTTGACGAAGTAATAATATTTGATCAAGATACTCCTTTAAAAGTTATTGAATCTATACAACCTAATATTATTGTTAAAGGTGGAGATTATACTGTTGAAACAGTTGTTGGACATAGTATTGCAAATGTTGTAATTTTTCCTACTATTAAAGGACATAGTACAACTGAAATTATAGATAAAATTGAGGGATTATCATGAAAGCTGAAATACTTGCAGAAAACATAGTTAAAGGTTCAGGTGGACACGGGTTAAAAAAAAGTCAACTCGTAAAAATCTTTGATAACATTGATAACTTAGAAGACTTTGCGTATACTATAAAAAAAGTTTTAGAACACGGTGGTAAAGATTATCTAACTACACAAAGTTTTGATTATAACATTCCATCTTTTAATAATTTTACTAAATGGCATCATGTTGACGAAAAATATAATTTAGACTGGGGCTTTGATAAGAAAGACGCAGGGTGTTATATGTACGGAATTTTTAAAGATACTTCTCCTAGTAAGGTAGACATTTTACAGTCAGAAGTAATTTATATTGGCGAAAGTAGAGCTACTACTAGGAACTGTATGCTAGGAAGAAGGACAGATTTTAAAGGCACAGTACGTAACGAAAGATTATCACCTTATGGTTGTGGTACTGCATTTAAAGAAAAGTTTGGTAAAGAAAATATAAAATATGTGTATCAAACATATTTGCCAATGCATAATAGTCTTGTAAAAGAAGCAGAAATGCAAATGCTTTGCATGTATTATAAAAAGTATAATAATATACCTGCATGTAATCCTGTAAGCGATTTACGTAGAGTAAAATTAAGGATGGAAAACTAATGAAACATTTCAAGAAATACATAGGTATATATCTATTAGGAATGATTGCACTGGCAATATATTTTGATACACCAGATGATGATTATCCATTATGGTTATGGTGGTTGATAGTACCTGTAATATTATGGAAAGTGCCGCCCTTTAGTATTGGTGATTGGTTTTGGGGAAAGGTAGCAAGTGGTTGGGAATGGATTTTAAAACCTTTTACAAATTGGATGCAAAATTGGCCTTGGTGGGCTAAGACTATATTTGCTATTGCGTTAATTTACTGTTTTGAAGAATACTTCTTAGCACCATTAGGATATACAATGTATCCGTGGAGAATGGATTTTGGATTATGAAAATTTTAGTTACAGGATATAAAGGTTTTATTGGACAAAATTTATCTCAATATTTAATTAGTAAAGGTCACGAAGTTGAAGGTTGGGAATTTATGGAAAACGCGGTTCCTGATCCAAGTGCCTATGACTGGGTAATTCATCTTGGAGCAATTAGTGATACAACATGTACTGATGTTGAACAAATAATGGCTAACAATTTTGAAAATAGTATGAGACTATTACAAGCATGTGATACTATGGGTACTAATTTTCAATATGCTTCTAGTGCAAGTGTATACGGTCCCACAACTCATTTTACTGAGGACGGTCCGTTATTGCCACAAAGCCCGTATGCTTGGAGCAAGTATTTGTTTGATAGATTTGTTAAACAGCATATAAACGATTTTAACGTTATTGTTCAAGGATTTAGATATTTTAATGTATATGGTCCGTATGAAGATCATAAAGGAAATCAAGCAAGTCCTTATACAAAGTTCACTAAACAAGCTAAAGAAAACAGAATTATTAATGTATTTGAAAATAGTGAAGATTATAAAAGAGACTTTGTATGTGTAGATGACGTATGTGCAATACATGAAAAGATGCTTAGTATTGATAAAACTGATATTTGGAATATTGGTACAGGTTGTCCTGAGAGTTTTGAAAACGTAGCCAGAACAATAGCCAAAAGGTATGGGTCTGAGATTAAATATATACCTATGCCAGATAACTTAAAAGGTCAATACCAAAAATATACGTGTGCAGACTTAACTAAACTAAATTCTGTAGTAGATCATAAATGGATAGATATTAAGGATTATATAAATGGAAGTTGAAAGACTTAGCGGAGTTGTACAAAAAGGTTGGGGTTACGAATTAATTTGGGCAACCAATGAAAAATACTGCGGCAAGATTATGGTATTTGCAAAGAAAGGTAATAAGTTTTCTATGCATTTTCATCGAGAAAAAGATGAGACATGGTTTGTTAACAACGGCAAATTTACTATAAGATGGATTGACACTACAACTGCTACACTACACGAACAAGAATTACTTGAAGGCGAAACTTGGCATAATCCACCTTTACAACCGCATCAATTAGAAGCACTAGAAGATGGTAGTAGCATTACTGAAGTTAGTACTCCTGACTCAGTAGAAGATAATTATAGAATTATTCCTGGAGATAGTCAAAGTGAACGAACAACAGATACCAGCAACGGAAACACCACAACCAATAATTAGGTGGTCATCCGATATACCGACTCTCATTGATAACAATGACAGGAATTCTAAACTTGTGATTGGATTAGATAGAGACGGCGTTATTAACAAAGATTTAGGAACTTATGTAACAACTCCAGAAGACTTTGATCCAATACCTGGAAGTTTAGAAGCGGTAGCTACAATTAAACGGTTAGGGTTTCAAGTTGTTATTATAACTAATCAAGGAGGCATTGAAAAGGGAATAATGTCTCAATCAGATGTTGATAAAGTACATCAAAAAATGTTTCAATTATTAGGAGAAGCAGGATGTAAATTTATTGAAGCATTATATTACAGCGAGTCAAATAGAAAAGATGATATGTATGCTAAACCTAACACAGGTATGTTTAAGCGTTGCGAAAAAGAACATCCTAGCATTAAATTTTCTAAAGGGTATTACGTTGGTGATAAAATTTCTGATCTTAAAGTTGCAATGAAAATGAACGCTAGACCTATACTAGTTAGAACCGGGTATGGTGTTGAAACAGAAAAATTACTTAATAGATTTACCTATAAAAAACTTAAAGCAAAAACTAAAGTGTACGATGATTTAAGATCGTTTGTTCAGTCCTTAGATAATACTATTTCTTAAGCCTGAGCTTCGCCCCATTTACATAATATATTAGCATTAAGCGTTGCGCCAGCAACCTTATACACGTTAATAGCTAACACATCTGGTCCGTTTGGAAATGTTCCTCTACCACCTAATGGAGTATTTGTAATTTCTTTCAATGCTGATAAGTCTAGTGTAGATCTTTCTCCTGGCACAGCAATAAATGAAAACACAGTTTCTCCTGGTAATGCAAACGGAGGTTGTTCAAATGTAAATTCAACTGTACCTGTTCCATTAGCAAGTGTTCCTGTAAACGCATTATTAAATGTTACTTCGTAGTATGTAGTTCCAGCCCAAGTTTTTAATGCAATATTATTAACCAATGTACCCGCCGGCCATGTTACACTTCCGCCTGTAGTTGCCGTACCGTTTGTTGCGCCTGCACTAACAAAGGATGATTGATCAAACAATGCTTTGTTTGAGTTTACCTGTGCCGCGTTTAGTGTAACTGTAAAGTGACCTGCAGTATTTCGAGTAATTGAACCGCTTGTTCTTTGACTTAGGTAAAAGTGTGCATAATTTCCACTAGAACTAATATAACCACCGTTAATTGTTGTACCAGCTCGTATATTTGTACCAGTTAGGTTTCTACCTAAAACATGATCTAAACTGTTATCACCAAATGTTGCTCTGTAATCAGTAGCACTAATGTATACATACGAACTGTTGTTTCCACTATTGTATTGTCCACTATCTAATACTCCAGTAGTTGTAGCAAGAGCAGTTGCACTAGCTGTTGTAGCTGATACACCAGAACTCCATGCAACTGATGAACCAGATGCTACTTGAGCAAAACTAGGCTGTCCACCTTGTGCAAGTCCGGCTAGACCTGACCAACCAATATCTGCTGGATTCACTGGATAATTTTGTGGGTTTAATACGCCTTCAACGATAATACCTTTACCATCTCCTGCTTCAGATGTAATTTCAATCTCGTTAAGTAATAACTGAGCACGATTAAGAAGCTCTCTTTCACCTAAGTCGCCGATGATAGCGTTTGATACACTTGGCGACAGTCTAAGTAAAAATGCTGTTTGTTTTGTTGTACTAACAGTAATGTTTGTTTCAGGATATGAAAAGATATATCCTCTATCTTCATCAAAGCCACCGTCTGTAATAAATGCACTACCCCAGTGACTAATCAATGGTGTAATAGTGCTTGATATTAAAACTACTCCTGTTCTATTAGAATGACTTGTTGCTGCACCAGCAACATAAGTTCTAGTTGCACCTGCTTGAAAATTTGAAAATGTTGTAGCTCTAACACAATTTAATAAATTATTTCCGCTTATTCCGTCAAACGTAATAATTTCATTATCAATATAAAGTGTACCATTTTGTGGAAAGAAAGAAGCATCAACTAAAGGTATTGTTGTAGTAGTAGCATCGATATCTGCACTTAGCTGTCCTGGAGGACCTTCATTAGTTATTTCGTATCTAACAGGTAAGTTTCCTGAACGCATAAATGCTTCTGTGTTTACATTTGAATTACGCATTCTATGTGCATATATAAAGTTACCATCTGCTCCACGTACCATATAATCAATAAAACCAGCACCGTACCAACTGTATTGAATACCAATCATTTGCATTTTTGCAGGGTCCATTACATAGCCTGATTTTCCAAGGCCGTCTAATCTGTCAATATTAAAGTCAGATTGTTTAACCTTTTTATCAACAACATACATCATTTTAGCACCAGTAATATCTGCTACACCTCTAAAGTCTGGTGTAACAGTACAACTAGTATCATTTGAAACTGTAGTAACAACATGTGTCATTCCTTTAATGATTACTCTATCGCCTGATTTTAATTGCTTAGTAAATTTTGTATTAGTACCTGTAATAAGGTTAGCATCAGAGAGCATAGCAATAGTACCTGCTAACTGGAATGTGCCTGTTCGTTGTACTACATTAACGTTTGTTCCATCATACTCCCAAAAAATTCCGTTTTGATCGTCAAATACACCTGCTCTAACAGTTGCACCATGCCAACTAACAACACTCATTTGTGCATTAAATCCTAAATCAGCTGTAGTTGATCCTAATCTACGCTGTGCTCTAACTGTAAATGTTCTTTCGTCAACAATACCGACTACAGTATAATCAAAGTCTGGTGGTGTACTATTTCCAGGGCCACTATTGTAGCCTGAAGTTTCAATACCAATTAAACGTACTATTCCGCCAACTTGTACTCCATGATCGTTATCGTCTGTAGTAATTGTAATTAATGAATTTAGTTCAACACCGTCAGCTGTTACACTTTGTAAGTCATAACTTGGTGCAAGTAATGCACCAGTGGTGTACATAATACCTTTACCTGACTGATATCTAATATATTTTTTACTTTGACGTATTGCTTGTGCGCCGTGTTGCGGCCCACCGGTTCCTAGTTGTACACCTCCATCATATGGTCTATGTATAAAGAAACTATCTGGTCTTGGATAAACAACTCCAATAATATCACTACTAGTAACATCAATAGTTCCTGCTGCTCTAGCTTGATATCTTAATTTATCTATAGCTGGAATATCAGTAGCAATAAATGCTCCTGATGCTAATACATGATTATTTACGCCATCATCTGATTGCTGTGTAACAATAAAGCTACTGCCTGGAACTAAGCCGTGTGCATTTGGAAAATCAATTTCTAATGTTGCTAATGCTTCAAAACTTATGCTTGTTCCACCTGCAATTTGTGCCGTAGTTGCTTCAGTCATTGTAAATGTACAAAGTAAGTTAAGTATGCTTGCTTGTGCTGGCTGCCCTGATATAACAGTAGATGATACAAAGTTTCCATCATCTGATATAATAGTAATATCGTTTGCAGGTGTTGCACCACCTAATAAATTACCAGGAATAACAACCTTGTCTCCTGTTACGTATCCGCTACCATTATTATAACTAATATTCTCGTATATACCTGTTGAATCTTGTGAACTTCTAGTTATATTCCAAAGTGATCCACTACCACTTACTGCTACATTATTACCACTTACTGGTGTTGCACTAAATGATCCAGTTGATGCTGTGCCTGCTACTGATACTGAAGTAACTTCACCTCTAGCTGTTGAATCGTCTGACACAACTCCTGTAATTGTTATAGTTAAATCGTTAGCTGGTGTTGCGCCACCTAAACTAGTTCCTAACACAGTAAATGTTTGGTTTAATCCGTAACCAGTTCCGCCATCTCCTGGGCTATCAAAGTCTATACTATATGCTCCGCCTGATGTTGATATATCTGCAATAAAACCAGTACCAATTAAGTTACTTCCTGTTTGATTTGTATATGTTGCACTATTTAATGCGGTTCCACTAGGTGATACTCCAACTAATCCACCTGAACCGTTAACTGATAAAACAGTTGCTATACAATCATTAGCTGGTGTTGCTCCACCAAGTACATCACCTGGTATTGTGATAGTTTCGCCTACTAAAAAGTTATTACCAGGATTTATATCTGTAATTGAATACGTTGTTCCATTTGTTTTTACTGTAAACGCCGCATTTATACCTGCACCATTTCCTGTTTGGAATACATCAAATGTTAAGTTAGCTGCGCCTCCCGATCCTAGGTTAGCATCTGTAATAGTAATAGTATCGCCTGCGGTATGTCCTGAACCAATTGTTGCTACTTGAACACTTGCTGATCCGTCAGCAGCAACAACAATATTAAAAGTACCTACTACTCCTGAGCCACTACTTGTACCAGTTACACCATTATATGTTCCTGCTGTTCTAGATGCATCTGCTGCACTAATATTATTTACTGATAAATGAGAACCTGCTGCAGACATTACCATTTCTGTACTATCGTCTGTAATATTGTAATTATTTTGTGCATCAGGAGCAGTACCTGTTTGTGTAGTACCAGTAATTGCTCCGCTGCCGTCGACACTAGATACTGTAATAATTAAATCATGAGTTCCGTCAACACCATTAGTACCAAACTGTGAACCTAATATAATAATTCTATCATTAACAATATAGCCTGATCCGTTACCTGTTCTGGTTACTACTGCAAATGTATTATTTGTAAACTCAACAGTAAAAAAGACTAGTGCACCTGCTCCAGTTCCGCCGTTAGGTGCAGGAGTTAATCCGTTATATGTACCATCACCGTCAAATGGTGTACCAGATACTACTGATAAACTTAAAACACCTCCTGATGCATCAACTGAGTCTACTTTTAATGTTAAATCATTAGCAGGACTTACGCCACTTAAACTAGTTCCTAGTATTTTTACAATGTCACCAACTGCATAATTTATGCCTACATTAGTTATTGTTCCAGCTGTATATGTTGAACCGTCTGAACTTATGTTAACTTGTAAACTAGCACCAATTGGTGTATAGTTATTGCCAGCAACTCCAGAATACGTAGCAGTATTTGCTGTAAACGAAGATGTAGTTGGACTAGATAAAGTAATTGTGTTAGATCCTTGATTAACAGTTTCAACATAAGTTGCAATACCGTCACCTCTATCAAACGCTAAATTTGCCACAACACCAGTAGCATCTAATAACTGGATACTTGATGCTCCAATTGGAACATCAATAGCAATCTCAGGAGTTAAAAATGAACCACCTCCTGCTGATTGGTCAATTACTGCTGTTGTCTGTGAACCTGTTGGTATGCTTGCATTTACTAAAGGAGCACCTATTACTGGCGATGTGCCGTCATATGGAATACGTGTTTCTCCTGTCGGAACTATAACTTCAGAGGTTAGTGTTCCAGAAGCACCTTGACTTATTACTGTAAATCCTTGGATTGCAACAGCTAATTGTGGACTACCAATTGCTGCTCCTGTATAAAAACCTGCTTTTCTTAGCTGTGTATATGTTGTTGATAGTACATCACCGTCTGACGTACCAACTTTTGCTTTTGCATAATATGTAAATGTAAGTGTTGATGGTGTTGCGTTAATAACAAACGAACCTTCTGCTCTTGCAGCTCCTGCAACACTATTTTCTAACGCCTTAATAGTAATAGGCTCACCTTCTTCAAATCCATGTGGCGAAACTGTTGTTACTGTAATTAAACTTTGACCAACACCACTAGTTCCTGCTGAAGCATCTGTGACTACACTTAGCACATCTGTTTCTGTTCCTGGTACTTCATATATACTAGGATATCCTCTTAGTGTTCCAATAGCTGACCATTTAGTTGGCTGTAGACCGTATTCAAAGTCAGCATCTAACATAGCTAATGGATTTGCTGTTCTTTGACGTTCAATTGCGTCAACACCAAAATCGTATGGCTTTGTGCGTATAAATTCTGACTCTACAAAAATTTGTAACTCATCTGTACTTAATTGAGATGATGTATCTTTAGTAAGAATTAAAGTAGTTATAGTATCAGTAATTTGTAGGTATTTTGGAAAATCAACATCAGCACCATGTGTCTTATATTTAACTATTGTTCCTAAATCGGAACTAGAAAAATTATAAATTATTTCATTTTTAGTAGTATTAGTAATTAATAGTAAGTCTTCAGTTTCATATCTACCTTGTAATTTAATAGTCGAAACTCCAGCATCTACTAGTGTTGGTAATGCTGATAATCCTGTTGTAATAACATTAATTACAATATTTGATAACTCTGTAACTCTTGCAGTAACGCCAGATTCTGTAGTTTTGCTTGGATCAATTACTTGTGAAGATGCACTTAATGATGTATGTGCTAAATTAGTTAATATATAATTGTTTATTATATTTCTTATTTCTGTATGAGTTTGTATTTCTGGTTGTCGATCGCCGTCAACTTGAGCTGTTGTTCCGTCCCAATAGTATCCAGAAACTCTACTTACTTCTTCGTTGCCGCCATACCTTAAGTCGTGCAAATATGCATCAATAACATATCCTAAATCTCGTTGACACTTTGCTTCGTTAAATGTGTAACCAACAAAGCCCGAAGCTCCTGCAGCAACTTGTACTGCTATCCAAGCTGTAGCTTCTGCTTGTAAATATGCTTTATTTTGGCTTATTAAACTATAACCATCTGGATAAACATAAGCTGTTGAACTAATGCCCGGTTTAAATATATAATCTTTTAGTTGTTGTTTTGCCATCTGTTAAGTCCCAAGTGCTATCGCTAAAGCCGGTATTGTATCGTCTACATATTTTTTATTTGCTATTGACGTATCTGTCGTTGGCGTGTTTGCTAGTGTAGCTGATGTAAATGCGGCTGTTGACGGTGTAGTTGCTCCTATTGTTGTATTATCAATTGTAGTAGTATTTATTGGTCCTACAATGTTTCCGTTTGTGCTATCAATTAGTAAAGTACTATCGTCTGCATAAAGAGAACCAGTTAAATCACCAGTTATTCCACCATGAGCTGAAATTCTTCCTGCAAAGTTAGATGCTAGGCCAACACCCATGCCACCTGCAACTATTAAAGCACCGTTATTAGATGCTGTTGAAATATTTGTACTTTTTACAGTTACAGTAGTAAATGATCCAATAGGATCTTCTACACTAATTGACCCAGTAACTGTTCCTGCTAAGTTTCTATATGTTATGCTATTTGGAGCCGTCGAAGAAACAGCAAACACTAGCCTGCCTGATGTTTTACCTAATGCTGTAGCTCCAATCCCGCCATCTGAATGTGTGAGTCCTGTATGATATTGTGTATCACCATCATAAAGGTAAAATGCATTAGTTAACGAAGTCAAGTCAATTATATATGACTCTCCTCTATATAATGTAATATTAGCACTTTCGCCGCCTGGTGTCCAGATATAAGCAGTATTAGAACCATTTTCTGTAATTGTAAAATTTGCTGGAGTAGCTAAATCAAAGGTTTCTGATCCTTGCGTTTCTACAAGAGATCTAGCAGTAATATTACCTTGATTATCAACAGTAAATCCAGTACTTTTAAATCCGAATGCTGATTCTAACTGTTTATTTGTAACGGTTGACATATTTCAATAATCCTTTTGGCTTTAACATATTTATCCATAATCTAAATGTTAGATAACTTGAGGATTTTGATTTTGATAATACTGTGCAGTATAAATTACTTTAGAACCTTCTTTTGATGCTGTTGGATTTATAATTATATCAACATAGCTTTTATTTACTGTAGCAGTTATGTCTATTAAATTTATTCCTAAATTATTTCTTGCATATACTATTATAGCGGCTTCGTCTAAACTAGCTGTAACTAAAACTTTAATTATTTCTTTATTGTCTTTATCGTAGTCAGCTGATATAGTATATTCTGCACTCGAGAAGTCTGATACATGAAATCTATCTAACAGCGTATTTGCGTATGCTTGCTTCCAAGGACCATTATGCGACATAGCGCCTTTTAACAGTACACTATCCTTTAAGCCTTTGTTGAAAAATTTATCTAACTTAAACATTATACAATATTTATTCGTTTTCTATTTTAAATAATGTATTATATTCTGGCAAATATAAGTATTCAATCCTGCTATTTTGTAATGTTCTGAGAGCATCATCTAATGTTTCAACTAACGGTTCTCCACCTAAGTTAAATGATGTATTAAAGATAATTGGACAACCTGTCTTTTCTTTAAATGCTTTAATTAGATCATAATAATTTTTGTTTTGTTCTTGATTTACTGTTTGAATACGACAAGTATCATCTACATGTATAATAGCAGGAATTTTTTCTTTGATGCCGGGTTGACAGTTTACAGCATACATCATTGTAGGTGAACTATCCATACCACGGAGGTCAAACCATTCATGTACATCTTCTTCTAATATACTTCCTGCAAATGGCCTAAAGTATTCTCTATTCTTTATTTCGTTTACATGGTCTTTGCCGTTTGGATCGGTTGGATCATAAAGTAAAGATCTATTTCCTAATGCTCTAGGACCGTTTTCACTTTGGCCTTGAAATACTGCTACAATATTTTTTGAAGTAATTAAATCTACAATTTCTTCATTAGTAACATTATCTTTTATATCAGCAATAAATTCTTTTGCAGCAGATTTTAATTGTTGTGATGTAAAACTATATTTTGGTCCTAAGTATAAATTATCACCTTTTCTTTCTCTTACAGTTGTGCTGTTAGAAAGTTTATGATACATAAGCATTGCTGCTCCCATTGCTGTGCCTGCATCATTACTTACTGGTTCAACATAAATTTCAATATCTAAATCTTCTAAATCTTTTAAATAATGATAATTTGCTACACAATTTAATCCGTATCCTCCGCTTATTACTACTTTCTTTTTACCACTTCTTTCTACAGCTTCTCTAATTAGATTACTGGCAGCTTGTTGAGTTTCAATTTGACAAGCATACGCAAGATCTCTTCTGTTTTGATGTAAAGTTAAATCTATTTGTTCACCTTCGTCTGTGCCATTGTCAATTTCACTTGAATTTAATTCTGTATAAAGAAATTGATTTACTAGTGCAGCATTAGGATATGTAGGTGCAATTAAATTTCTATTTGATAAAGGTACCCTACCCATATCATCAAATAACTTTGGTATTTTATCATTTTTTTGACCATATGGAAATAGTCCCATTGTTTTTCCAGCTTCAATTGCCATAAAGCCACAATACTGTGTTACTGCTTCATAAACTTTTACAATACCTGCACGATCTGAAACTGTAACTTCGTAATTTTCACCAGCTTCGTTTTTTTGTTTAATAAATTCTACCGGATGTGGACCTCTTGTACCAATGTGTTTACCAATTTCGCTAAAGTTTGAAGGATACGAACAGTTAAATAATGTTTCTGTTTCAAATCCATACGTTTCTTCATTGTTTACAGACATAGGAATAAAAGTTCCTGCGCCGTCAATAACTACTGCAACAGCATCGTCAAATCCGCTTCTATAAAAAGCACAAGCTGCATGTAATTGATGATGATACATTGCTACATCAATTACTTGTGGATGAGGTTTTTGTCTATTATGTCTATCTATTAACCCTAATTTTCTACATAATCCAGTATAAGCATCGTCCATTGAAAATTCTAATGTAGGACCAGTTTGTTGTAAAGGTTGTGTATGTGCTACAACTAAGTAATCTAATTTATTTGTATATTCTAAAATCTTTACAATTGAAGCTAACGGTCCTCCGTCATACTTGCTTCTGCTTAGGCGCTCTTCTTCTATAGAAAAAACTACTTCGCCGTCTTTTAATAAACATATTCCTGAATTATGTCCTCTTGCAATTCCTGCAATCCATGTTGAACTATTTTTACTCATTGTCATCCTCTGGTATAGGTTTTCCTAAAACTCTGTCAACAACATACTCTATAATGTCGTCGTTCATTTGCATTAAATTTTCATTATGTCTTGATGTAGTTTCATCTGGCATAATCCTAATTGGGTCATATACTCTGTCTTTCATTCCTAAATCAACAATATTAAAATAGTCACAGTCTGGATAAGAAATGTTTATAGGAAATGTTGGTCCACATATAACTGTTGCTGGAGTATCCATTATATAAGCTAGGTGTTGCCCAACACTATCACACCCAATAAAATGATTAACATATTTAATTGCTGCTGACCAATGCCTTAAAGATACTTGTTCAGGCATAGCAACATCAAATGGCAATTTATCTTTACTAAAATCAAATCCCATTTCAGCCATTGAAATTACAGCAAAATCATTTTGTTGTAATTTTTTAATTAACAATTTAAAATCTTTATATTCTATACTTCTTCCAGTGTTATCAATAAAAGAGCCGTCAACATGTTGTACACCTCTACCAAATGGTTGTATAATTATTGTTTTTTCTTTTTGTAATCTTTCTTTTACTTGATTAACTATTTGTCGTCCCATTATCATTTCTTCTTTTGAAAGAAACATTCTTGGTTTTGGTACTTCTCTTAAACCTTTGTTATTAATTGCAATATCATATCCTTGTGCTAAATTACATTTTTGATTGTAATATTCCCATATGCGGTATGGTTCTGGCGATATAATATCTTTATCAATTAATTTTTCTTTAAATAAATTTTTGTGCCAGTTATCATAAGCACGATGGTCTAAGTCAGGGTGTCCTTTAAAAGCATCAGTTCCACCTTCGCAAATAATCACAAAGTCTTCGTCGCCTGATTCTTTAGCATATAACTCGAAAGCCGGAATAGAACTAACTACTCTACCGTAACCACCATTCACAAAAAAAGCCTTTGATCTCATCTATAATTTCCTTTTTGGATTTGTAGTAAACATTTAAACATTATACTACTACTTATAGGTTGAGACCAAAGGCCGTACTTAATTATGAAATATTTTTTTTGTGATTATTCCCAGGTAAAGCCTAATTCTTTATGTGGAATTTTCCAAGTGTCAATATTAGCGTATGCTGTTCTAACACCTTTAAGCCAAGTTGCTTGAGCATTCATAGCAGCAATTTCTGCTGATGTAAACTGATCGGATCTGTTCGCAACTGCATCTTCAATTCTTGCAGCTTCTGCATCATATGCATCAAAAATATCGCTCCTAGCAATAGGATGATTGTTAAATTCTGGCATTGTAAAAGTATCATTGTCAACATCATATCTCATCGGAGTTGCTCCGTTATACAAAGATTGAACAAAATTCTCTGTTCTATATTCGTACACATAATCTTCATCATCACCAGGTGTTTCAAATGTATAATCTGGTATGCCTCCTGATGCATCTTTTGCAGGGATTGTATCATCGCCCCATTGATAAGCTGCTACATGTGGATGTCTCATTGCATCTAGTATATGGAACGTATGTCCTTCGTGTATGTGATTAGGCAAATCTGCTCTAATTCTTTCTAGATCGTCATCTGAATCTTCAATAGTAAAAAAGTTTCCAGCTGCATCTATGCTAAAAATGTGGTATCTTATCCCTCTCCACGTTACCTCAACTGTGTTTCCTTCGGATACACTTGGGTTCCATGGTTCATTTGGATAAGTTTGTGTAAAAGTTTTTGTTATCATGTCTATTTCCTTAATTAAGTACCTTCTATTGTATTTATACTATTTAAACCTTAATAGCACCCTTATAGGTAATTCTAATCATACCGTCTCCAGGTCTCCATCCATGTGATCTAACAGCATTACATGGAAATGTTGCCGGTGTTGGCATTGCTGGTCTCCAAAAAGGATGACAGCCAGTCCATTCATAACATTCGCACATTTTATTACCGCTCCAACAGCTACTTGGTCTACCACCTAGTGTAGGTCCTCTACTAAGACCGTTTGTTGCAGCATCAAAGTTACCAAATGCTGATCCTGCATATGTATACATATCATTCCAACTATGGTTTACTTGCATTTCTCCACCGCATGTTGAATATAACATAGCAGGTGTATAAATTACCTGTCTATGACAGTTCCAACAGCACGGATTACAATGCCCAACATACATTTTTGCAACTCTGCTATCTGGCACATCACAACAAACAACACCTGTCATTTGGTTGTCTTGATTAACAAAATATGCTTTTGCTTGGTTACCTGCTGTTGGAGTATTATTTGATCCGTTACCTATATTACAAACAATTCCGCAACCAGCACCTACTGCATTACCATCTAAATCAATTCCTTGAGTAAAACACAAGCCAAGACCTCCTGCACAACATAACCAACTTCCGCTGTTAAAACACATTGTTCTGCCACCACAACCTGCTTGAGCACATGCACAAGTACATGTATATGTGTTAACGCCTGGTACACAACCTGGGCATATTCTAGCACATGTTGAGCTACCAGCTCCGCCACACATACAGTTTGATCCACTGTTACAACCTCGCATACCTGTAGTACAAATCCATCCGTAACGTGTCATAGGTGTTGTAAATCTTATATAAGCACCTGGGTTACCGCCAACGCCTTGTCCACAACAACAAATACATGCGTTGCCTCGGCCGCCCGCGCCCCACATCTCAACTTCTACTTCAAATATATCGCTGTCAACGTTTGTTATTTGACAACCAAAAAACTTAGCGCCGCCTCCTGAGAATTCACTGTGATTCTGTGGAGTATATCCCCAGATTCTACCTTTCATCATATTAGTTTCAACCGCACCTTCTGTAAGTTGCGATCTTGTTGATAATAATGATCCTAATGTTGCCATATCTATTTTTCCTATTACGTCGCTTTAAATAATATTCTCACGTAGCCCAAACCGCCTCGAGATCCAACGTCTCTAACATTTGGACAACCTTGTGACATTGTTGCACCTTGTCCTGGTGGCACATACGGTACACAAGCAAGTGTTTCGTAACATGCACAAAATTTACTTGAGTTCCAACAAGCTGAAAATCCTGGGAAATTTGTTGAGTTAGCTGAACTAATTGAACCTTTTGCATTCATTGATGGTGCTCTAAATTGTCCTGACTGTGCTTGGCCTGACCAGTTACCACTGTCTGCACCAGACATAGCTGTTGCCATACATGTTGCAAACTGACCAAATGGTATAGCATTTGCGTGTTGAATATGGTTTGTAGTACTTGATGTATTACAAGTCCAAGTTCCTACACAAGCATATGTTCCTGGGCAATTAATATCTCCGCCGTAACCAGTTGCTACTGCATATGTATTTCTACATCCACAAACATATCCACAACCTGCTCCTGCACCACTTGGTGCAGCTACTGTTGCAAAACAACATTGTTGTAAGCAACACATAGTTGAGTTACCTGTGTGACATCCTGTAAATCCGCCGTTACCACCTTGAGCACACATACAACTACATGTACTAGCAGTTCCTAAACAAATAGATACACATGTTGCCATTGAACAGTTTGGATAACAAAATCCTGCGTTAGGCATACATGGGTGACCTGTTTGTCCGCAAACATATCCGCCTGCGGCCATAGTTACTGTTTTCTTAGCATAAGCACCTGATTGGCCACCTACACTAAAGTTACAACAACATTGACATCCTGTTGATCCGCCTGAACCCCAAATTTCAATTAGAGCAGTACCAGCTGCTGGTGTATACCAAGCAAAACAGTTTGTAAAACATCCAAATTCTCTAGCTGAACAAAAAACATAAATCTCACCATCTTCAAGATTAGTTTCTTCCATTGGAAAGGATTTCTGAAGTCTGTCGTTAATTAATGAGTTTAATGTTGCCATATCAATTTCTTTCCTATTAAGTAGCTGCTTGCCATAAAATTCTTATTCCGCCCATGCCGCCTCTTTGTGCATTATCTCTAACTGAGTTACAAGTCATAGTTGGAGCTCCTCCGTGTCCATGTGGTGCAGTATACTGACATCCGTTATTTTCATAACAGCCACACATTCTACTAAAATAACATAACATTATATGAAATCCTTGCGATGGGTCTCTCTTCATTCCTTGTAGTGCATAATAATGACTTTGGTGATATTGAGCGGTGCCGCCTACAGCGACAGCACTATCGTTATCACCTGAGAACGTTACCATTCCGCCTTGATTTGAATGAACACCTGCTGGTGTTCTTATGTGATACTGTACATAACAATGGTTTGCACTATCACAGTTATAAAAACTTGTACAACTAATTCCGCCTGGGCAATTAAAATCTCCACCATATGCATTTGCAATAACTGCTGCTTGTGTTCCGCCTCTTGTATTACATACTAATCCACATCCAGACCCCCATGCGTCACCAGCTGGGTTTGTCATTGCTGTTGTACAAAAAGCACTATCAGCTACAAAACAACAAAATGTTCCTGAACTTGGTGAACAGTAAGTTGTGCCACCTTCGCCACCTTCGGCACATAAACATCCACAAATTGTGTTATCACTTGCTGCACCAAAGTAACAAATACATGTACCTGTGCTTCTGCCTCTGTAACACAATGCGTCACCATTACCACATGACACACCTACGCAGCCACAAACTTTTGAAGCTGCATCAACTAAAAAACATTTTACAACATATGCTCCTGGGTTTCCTGGAACACCTTGTCCACAGCAACACATTTTGGCGCCGCTGCCGCCTGCACCCCAAATTTCTACCCTAGCACAACCTGCTCCTGGTGACTGCCAAGTAACTTTTGTACATTGGTCGTGTTCAGACGCAGGAGTAAAATAGAAAAGTTGGCCTGTTTCTAAATTCTTTTCTTCCGGTACATACGTCGGATTTCTTGCTGTTATGATCGTTGATAGCGATGCCATTTCTTATCTCTCCACTTAATTTGTTGTCAAAACCCAACCATATGTTGCATTAGTATAAGTCAAAGTAATAACAGCGTTAGCAACGTTTATTGTTAAATCTTCTGCTGTACTTTGTATATTTGAACTATTGCGACCGACGGTAATGTTATTAGACGCCGCGTTTCCAGTAATATCGTAAATTTGTACTACATCTCCTGCCACTGTATCTGCTGCGGCTGGAAGAGTGATTGTAAAAGCACCACCTGATACATCAGCTAAGATGCGATCATTTACAAGTGCCTGGTACGTAGTACTTACAGTTCTTACTGTAGATGCTTGACCTGGAGTTGCGTTAATATATCTTCCCATTTTATAATTCCTTTGTCATTGTATTTATGCCGCTGTCTCAATTCCAAACGCTACTGCACTTATATTTGCTACGTTTGTATAGACAACTAACAGTTTACCGGCTTGCATAACAATACCAGTTCTTTCTAGTAACGACTTTGCTGTAAGTTCTGTATCATATTCGATAAACTCTGCATTAGTCGGTGTACTAGCGTCCGCTATTGCTAATCTAACACTAGCAGAGCTGTTTCCTCTATTTAATAAGTTAATACTCACAACCGAAAACGTAGATGCCGGACAAGTGTATACTGTTGTATATGCTCCCGCTCCTACATCGCTTGCGCCTAATCTTCCACTTGCCATTTTATTTCTCCATGTTTATTGTTGTAGATAGTAGTTCATGGCTAACGGATGACCGTCAACCCCTTTGGTAAAGTTTACTTTCTGTAGTGTATTTATTGCAACATTGGTAGTTGTAGTTATTGTTGATCCGCTAATTTGCACTACACCTGCTGTTATGCTGTTTACATTAAGTTCACCTTGTCCTCCACCTATTTGACTTGTAATATAAGTTTTAATAGCTTTTTGTGTTGGAACAATATTATCGCTATCTGCTGTAAATGTTCCATCTGTGGAGAATTCTGTAATTGTTGCGCCGTTGCCACCTAGTTCAACTGCACCTAACTCTAATTGGTTTAATCCTGAAATATTAAATGCATCTGCATTAAGAGTTGCAATACCTGTTGACTGTTCAATACTAAACAAGTCACCAACCCTAAAGTTTCCATCTTGGTCAGTTGATGTAAAGAACACTCTACCCCCGCCAAAGTTGTTTGTTTCTTTAGTTTGATCTGGATTAACTCCTGGATCTCCTGGATAGTTTGTATCTGCAAAGTCACCAGTACCAATATCAAGATAATCGTGTCCTGTCAATCTTACTTGACTGTATCTAATAGTAACTGTAACAGCTTCACCGTGTTCTGGTGCTTCTGTTGTTGTGATGTCTGGACTAACTTGAAATGTTGCATCAAAAGGACCACTACCTGTTAAGTTTGTAATTTTAACAAGTTTAAACCATTTTCCTGGTATACCAGAAAACGCTACGTTCGCGCCTGGCTGCGGACTTGATGCCAATCCAGATACTCTAATATTTGCACCTGGCTGATATCTATCAGCATGACCGTCACCAGTTATTGTTGCTTCTGCTGTAGTAAATGATGTACCTCTGTTTGTCCATGTAGGCTGTCTTAGTACACCGTTACCGTATCTAACTTCGTGTGGTACATCAACAGTATTGTTTGGATCTGTTAATGTAAACGTTGGTGCTGAACTATAACCTGTACCTGAATCCCAAATTCTTATTTCAGAAATTTTTCCGTCTGTAACTTTAACGCGACCTTTTGCAATGTCGGCATAAGCACTAACTCCGCCACCACTAAATGTCACTCTAGGTTCAATAATGTAGTTTGTAGTGTCATCTAATACTGCTACTGGTGACACTCCTGTTACGTGATCCCAGCCGTCACTATCATCACTATGTTTTTTAATTGTTGCTGTTTTAGATCCTGAATTATATGTATGAATATAACCGTATTGCCCTGCTCCTGCTCCTGATGTAAGATATATACTCATACCTACGTATGTTGAATTAATACCTGTATCAGTATTTGAAATTACTATTTGTGTAGTATTTCCTGATTGTGCAACACCTGCCGCAGTTTCATATCCTGCGCCACCTAAGTTACTTGCTGGGTCTGTGCGTCTAACTTCATATACTCCACCAGTTGTTGCAACAACCGGACTATTAATTGCATGACCATAACCTTCGCCAGTAATTGTAATTGTAGTTCCACCTGCTGTATAGTTAACACCTGCATTTACATATTCTAATGTTAGAATATTATTTCCGTCTGTTAACACATTTGTAACTTGAGCTTCTGTTGATTTGTTATCAACTGTACCAGTAATTGCTGTCTCTGTTGCATCTTGACCTTCAGCAACTGATCCATAATCACCGTATGAGTTGTTACCATTAGTAGCACGAATCTTCCCGCCATCTTCTGCAAGATAACCAATATGGTTATAATATGTAAATACAGAAACAAGTTCAGCTCTACCTAAGTTTGTAATCCATGCTCCAATGCCGTCACTTAAAATCTGTGTAAAGTCGTTAGCAACAATTGAATCGTAGCCGCTGTCGTGTAACGCACCGTCAACCTTCATACCAATACATGCTGTACCAAAAGTTGATACATTTTGTACGTATGGAGACTTACTTACAATATGAGCATCTACATCACTTACACCGTGACCGGGATCTAAACTTACAAATGCTCCAGCATCCGGACGTTTTGTTCCATATGAATTAGCTGAGCCTAATGTCCCTGCAAGTCCACTTATTGTACAATTTCTTAATCCTGTTCCGTTTCTCATATAGAACATATCTTCTTTAGCACTTCCGCTAACAGAGTTTGCATAATATCTTGCATTTAATAAAGTTTTGTAATTTCCTGTGTACTTTAAGTCATATATTACACCATCTAAATATCTATCAACATCTCTTCTGCATGCTGATTCACTATAAGTATAACTAGGATATGTTGCATTAATATACGCTACTGCTTCATCTTTTAAGAAAGTTCTATTAGCTTCAATACATTCTTGTGCAAACAAATATCCTGTATCTGTAGTAGGTGTATTAGTACCTGTTGCAATAGGTGTTGTTGAATCTCCAGTGGCACCGTTTACTCGAAAATCAATATAATCTTCTAACTGTTGAAATAGTCCATTAGCCGCTGAACCTGCTGCTGCAGACCCTGCTACTTTAGAAGTTACTTGACTTGATGCGTTGCCTGATGTTTTTGAAACAGAGCTGTTTATAACAATATCACTAATAATTGCTTTTAATCTTTGTATTGCAGCAATACTCTTTGGTACATCAGCTGCACCTGTTACTGCTGACGCTGCAACTATCTTAGTACCACGCAACTCGTCACCTATAATTGCTGTTTCTCTTGGAACAATAATAGGTAAGTGTTCGTCAAATTGTCCTGTTTTTACAAATACACTATTGTTTGCAACTCTTTCTGCAGGAATATTTGTAGTTACGCCTGCTGTTAGTGCCGCTGTTAATATTCCTACTAAAGTATTTGCTGTTGTTTGTGCATCAGTTTCTTCAGTATAGTTTGCATCAATAACTTGCGAGTGTGCTGGAGTAAAACTATTTGTTGTTTGATAATTTACAGCAGGTGCTAAATTACTTAATACCCTGTCTATAACACTATTCAACATATAGTTAATAGTTTCGTTATTTTTGTCAACTACTCCTGCAACACCTAGTGTGTTTGCAACCGGTGTTGTTAAATTTGAACCTGTAAAATATCTTAATACCTCATCTCTTGTTGCTTTATTTCCAGCATGTGTGATATCATGAATAATTGCATCAACAAGTTTACCCATATCAGCTCTAAATGACGTTTGAGCACCTGATGAAAAAGTAAATCCTGACCATATACCTGCTGCGCCTGCTGTTTTGTTTACTGCATATTGTACAGCTTCTTCAACAATAAAGTTTCTATTTCTTTTTAATAAGTAACCTGCATTTTCTCTTAATGCCCCTGCTAATATTTGCTCACATGCATATCTAACTGATTTCCAAGGCCTAGCAATAGTAACACCGTAGTTAGATGCTGGTAAATTCTGTCCTGTACTAACGTCTACATAGAAGATGTTATTAATTTTTCCTATGTATAACCATTCAGGAGCATTACCTGCAGCATTAACTGTAAGTACTTGTCCTGCATTACCAATTGGTAACCTTGCTGGACCTGACCCGCTATAATAAACTAAGTCACCTTGTGTAGTTAAGACGTCTGTTTCAGGGCCGCCTGCTAGTTGATTCCAGTATGTTCCACCACTATCGTTAGCCGGGTCGTTAACTCCAGTATTTGATGTGTGTGCTAATACACAAATATAACTGCTAGTACCTTGTCTAACAGAGTCGCCTGCATCATATAAAGTACTATCAGCATAAGCATTTTTCCATGCAATACCACTATTTAATTTTTGCCAGTAAGTTGCATTAGGTGGACGTTGTCCTGAGCTATCTGCAATAGCAAGATATGTGTATCCGCCTAATCTAACAACATCGCCTGTAAAGTACTCGTAGTTAGAACTGTCGTCTCCCCAGTCTCCTATAAAACGGAAACCTGCTGTAAATAAATCCCAATCACTTGGACTTGAAGTTGGTCTTGCTCCTAAGTTATTTGTTTTAGCAACGTAAGAATATCCACCGTAAGTAACAAAGTCACCTGGTTGATATCTTGTAACGCCTGCCCAACTATCTTCAAACTCTAAACCTTCTACAAACTGATTCCATTTTGCTTCGTCATCACTAAGGTTAGTTTGACTAGTATGATAAGTTACACAAATCCAAATTGCGCCACCGTGTTTAACAATGTCGTTAACTTTATATCTCGTTGCTGTTGCCCAGTCGCCTTTGTATTCTATACCTTTATTTGAAAACTGCCACTTGGCTTGATCTGCTTCTAAACCGCTTGCGGCTGAAGCATTAGATGTATGTCCTTCGATACAAACATAAACAATTCCACCATATTTAACAATGTCGTTTACTCTATATCTAAAAGAAGTTGTCCAGTCACTTTTCCAATTAAAACCTTCTGAAAATATTTGCCATTTAGCTTGATCAACTTCTAATCCATCTGCTGTAGTTGATGCAGATGTGTGTCCTGTAATACAAATGTAAACTGTTCCACCGTACTTAACAAGGTCGTTTACTTTATATCTATAATCAGTTGTCCAATCGTTTGAATAATTAAATCCTTCAGCAAATGTGTCCCAATCTGACTGATTAGCTTCTAATCCTAATGTATTAGTTGCGGCTGCTGTATGACCGGTGTTTGCAATATACAAGTACCCTCCATATGCAACAACATCATTAACTTTATAAACTGTGCCGGCTACCCAAATGCCTTTCCAATCTTGTCCGTCGGAAATTTTGTTCCAATATGTTGATTGACTTGTAGTAAAATCTGCTGGAGCTGCATGACCTTTAATACAAATATAGGTATTACCACCATATCTGACAATATCGTCTTTATAGTATGTGGTTGCAGTGATCCAGTCACCTTTCCATATAAATCTTATTCTACCTAATTTAAATTCAGCCATTTGCTACTCCGTTTTTAATATTTATGCCATTTTCATCATTATGCAACAAAATACATACTTGATAAATAATGCCCATCTGCTCCACCTTTAATTGTCATTTTCTGAGGTACTTGTATTGTTGTTCCCCCAGCTTGGTCTATAGTATTAGTTGTTATTTTTATTTGTCCTGCATTCAACGCATTTGTACTTGCATTAGAACCGCCGCCACTTACTCTAGACGCTACATAAGCTGCAATCGCTCTCTGTGTTGGTACAATATTGTTTGAATTAGCAATAAATGTTTGTTCTTTAGAGAATTCGTTAACTACAACTGCTGTTCCGCCAATAACAATTCCGCCTAAAGTTAAACTTTGTAATCCTGAAAAGTTAAACAAACTAGAATTTAATGTAATAATACCAGTTGACTGTTCAACTAAGAATTGTTCGCCTGCTCTAAAGTTTCCATCTTGATCTGTAGCTGTGTAAAATACTCTGCCGCCGCCTTTTTCAATAACCTCGTTAAATTGTTTTGGTTCTGATCCTGCTTCAAAGTCATATCCTTCTGTATATAAAATTGGATAATTTGTTTCACTAAAGTTACCAGTACCAATGTCAAGAAAATCATGTCCTGTTAATCTAATTTGACTATAATTTTCTCTAAGTTCAATATTTGTTCCGTGTACTGGAGATTCAGCATTACCAATGGACGGATCAACTGATAGTGTTAAGCCGTATGGTCCTGAACCTGTCTGGGCGTCAACACTAACGACTTTATATATAATATCATCAATACCATTTATAATAAAGTTTTCACCTGGTGTGGGTACTCCTGTTACACCTTCTAGTACAATTTGTTTTCCTGTTTGATAAACCTCAGCATAACCACTACCCGTGACAGTTGCAGAAGATTTATTCCAATCTAATCCTCTGTTTGAAAATACAGGTTGGCCTAATATACCTGACGTTGCTGTCCTTACTGTATAAGTTGCATCAATTGTATTTGCATAATCGTGTACTGTTATTGTAGGAGCAGAACTATATCCGCTTCCTGCGTCATATATTGTAAATCCAGAAATTCTTGAATTTGCAATAACTGATCTTATAAACGGTTTGGCTCCGTAGCTTATGCTACATGCATCTGTTGTTCCTTTTGATCCAACAAATACAGGCATACCACTTGAAGTAAGTCCGCCAGCAACTACAGTATACCCTCCTGTGGTAGCAAATGCTTTAGTTGTACTATCACCTAACAATGAAGACCAAACGCTTCCTGATTGTGATGTAATTACAGTATTATCTACACTATTAGTACACAACCATACGCCTTGGGTATATGCAAGACTATTCCACAACCCTGTTGTACTATCTGCTATGTTTACAATATCTATATATGCATCATACCAAGTTATTCCATCAAGACTATAAATTATTTTTGCGTCACTTGTTCCTACAGCAACAAATCTACCATTAGCATATTTTAGATCTTGCCAATTAGATGTTACTGGTAAGGTTCTTGTTGTCCATGTAGTTCCATCATCTGATGTCAATGCTGTGTTTCCAGAAACAGGTAATACTACAAATAATCCATTTCCATACTCAATTAATTTATTTTGTCCAGACAATGTAGTTCCTGCACTCCAAGATCCTCCTTGATTTGTACTGATACTTGTTTCTGTTGCACTACCATCTGAAATAGCAATCCATTGATTTGTTTTGAAAGCTATATCAATCCAATTAGCTCCATTTGATAAATTAGTAGTTGACCAGCTTTGTCCGTTATCATTTGATAATCCTGCTACTGTAGTTTGTGTAGTACCTTGTAAAACCATCATATATGAAGTATTTTTCATTGCTTTAACTTTATCCCAGTTACCTGTTGTATCTCCTGTAGCTGTATTCCAGGTGCCGCCGCCGTTAGCTGAATAAGAAATTAAATCTGTTGATGCTATTACAAAGTTAGTATCGTTTGCTGTAATACTATCTATTATATGTGGTACTGTTCTTGCCGATGATCCAAAAGTTGGTTCTGCAATTTCAATACGCGGTTCAATAGCATACCTTGTTGCTGTACTTAAACTACTTTCTATCGGATATCCTGGATAGATATGTTCCCATCCAGCGGCTCCGTCGCTTTCTCGTTCTACAGTTGCAATTTTAGTTACGCTATCGTAAGAGCTTATTCTTCCATATTGTCCGTCACCTGCTCCAGACAGTATAACTATTCTTTGTCCTACATATGATTCCGAAGTCCCTGTAGTATCAGCATTTGATAATTTAATACTTGTACTATCTCCCCATTGGGCATTATTTACAATATATGTGTAATTAAGTCCCCCAGGTGTACTACTGTCTCCTGGATCTGTAACTCTAACTTCATTTACTGCATTTTTTCTTAACTCTTCAAATGCTAAACTAGCACCATACCCAGAACCACTTAATGTAATTGTTGGTGTTCCGGAATAATTTTCTCCAGCGTTTGAATATCCAAACGCTAATAAATTTGCACCATTATTTTCTACAACGCTTATTTGTGCGTGTTTTGATCTATTATTAACTGTTCCTGTTTTTGCAGTTTCGTTTGGATTAACTCCTTCAGCAACTGAACCAAAGTCTCCGTATGAATTATTACCGTTAGTGGCTCTAACCCTACCACCGAATTCAGTTAAGTATCCTACATGACAGTAATATGTAAACACAGACACTAATTCTGATCTTCCGTTGTAACTACACCAATAACCTATACCATCTGTTAAAACTTGTGTAAAGTCGTTAGCTACTACAGATCTGTAACCTGCGTTATGTAATGACCCATCTACTCTTAGTCCTGTGCATCCTGTTCCAAATGTTGAAACATTTTGTATATATGGAGACTTACTTGTAATATGTACACTTGTATCGCCGGGGCCTGTGCCTGGATCTAAACTTACAAATGCTCCTCCTGTAGGACGCTTTGTTCCATATGAATTAGCTGCGCCTAATGTACCACTAAGTCCATTTAATGACATATTTCTAATGCCGCCGCCGTTACGTACACGGAACATATCGTTAGTTTCATATCCTGCTTTTGGAAATACTGATGTGCTTCTTAATTCATCACCTATTAATGCTGTATCTTTTGGTACGCTAATAGGAAGTATTTCTTCATAGACACCTGTTTTAATAAAAACAGATGCTGGCGTCCTGTTGTTTACGTCTGCTTGGATAAAATCACAAGCATACTTAATAGTTTTAAATGGCGCTGATTCAGTAGTACCATTAGTAGCAATATCTAAGCCACTAGTAGTAGATACATAAAATACTTGTGGCGTAGAACCAAAGTTGCCCCATTCAGCTATTTCACCAGTATCTAATGTTGCATTGAATGGATTGTTTGCTTTTAAAACTTGTCCTGCAGGACCAATAGCTAATCTTTCATCAGCCATTGAGCTATCAGTTTGTGAGTTGTGTGTTCGTAAGTCACCTCGTTCTCTTAAAACGTTTGTAGCTTCACCTTGAATTAAAAGTGACCAAAATTCTTCTTGTGTGTAATCAATATCTAAATCTGGTCTTGCTCCTGAAGCTGAAGATATATGTTGCTTTGAACAAAGGTATGCTGAGCCAGCAAATAGTACAACATCCATTTTTTCGTATTGTGTGTTGTCTGCCCATTCGCCTCTGTGATGTCTACCAGTAACAAGTACTTGCCACTTACCTGAACCATCAGGTGATGCACCATCATGCGAATCACTTAAACAAATATATAAGTATCCGTTTAATCTTACTACGTCTCCAGTATTATAATCATATCCTGAACTATCTTCTCCCCAATCACCTAAGTGTTTGTATCCTTCTTTTAAAAGTTCCCAGTTACCTGTATCTTGAATTTTTCCGTTTATACTTGGTACTGAGCCTTGATGATTTGTTAAAGCTGTATAAACATAACCACCATATAGTACAATGTCACCTGTTGCATACTGTGTATTTTGATTCCAAACTGTTTCGTATTCTAAACCAGGTAACCATAAATCCCATTTAGTTGTACTTGGATCAGAAGTTTGATCAAATGTAAATAATGTTGCATTAGACGTGTGTTCAGTCTTAGCTTTCCATAAACTTGCTCCGTATTTTATAACATCGTTTAGTTTATACCTATTGCTAGTTGTCCATTCGCCTTTGTATTCAATACCAGAGTTTACAATATCCCAATAACCGTAATCTCCGTCTAAATAACTAGAGCTTGTGTGTCCTGTATTGGCTCTATAAACAATGCCACCATATTTGACAATATCACTTACTCTGTATCTTGTAGCCGAAGTCCAATCTCCGCTCCAGTGATCTGATTTGCTTATTTGTGTCCATGCACTTTGATTTGATTCTAATCCTAATACTTCAGTAGCAGCAGAAGTATGTTTAGTATCGGCAATGTATACATAGCCGTTATATCTAACAACATCGCCTAAATCGTAATCTGTACTTACGTTCCATGTGTTTAACCAATTAGACCCTTTTGCAACAATCTCCCATTTAGCATTATCAGCAGTTAGTCCTTCTGTATATGTTGAAGCAGATGTATGAGGTGTTAGTACTCTATAAACATATGCTTTCCATTGCACAATATTGCCTACATCATAATAAGTGCTAGGTGCCCAGTTATTTTTCCATTCATAACCGTCATTCATTAATACCCATTTAGGTGAAGCTGCGTTTAAGTCAGTATAAAAACTTGCATCAGATGTATGCCCAATTAAACAAACAAAAGACTTACCTTGGTAAATTACTATATCATCTTTGATATAGGTAGTTGTTCCTGCCCACGTATTTTTCCAACGAAATCTAATTCTATCAATTCTAAAATCTGCCATTATAATATCCTATCCGCTTGACGATGCGCCGTCATCGTATGTATGATTTTGTCCCACTCTTGCTACTAATTCACCTTCGGAGTTAATGTAATAATCAATATTACGATCGTCCCAACGAAATTGTTCATAGTTTAAATTTTCATAAACAAGTCCTTTGTCTACATCTCGTCCTTCATAAAAATCTTGACCTTCTGTAAAGTCTGGATAGTTTGCTGTTGGATCACCTGGCTTGTTAAGTGTTAACGAATCTTCGTTTTTTAATTGATCAACCTTACCAATAAATAGTTCACCTTCGTCAGTTCTTCTTAATCCATAAAAGAATCTATTTTGGAATGATCCATTTATATGATCTTGACTTGTTCCTACATAATTTGCCATAACTATTCCTTATACAATGTCCACATAACTTAATACAACGTCTAAACTATCAGTTTCATTAGATTGAAACGATATTGAGTTACTTGGTGCTAAAATTATTTTTTCTGCTGGGCCTAAAGGTTTTAAACTTGCGTTTGGTGGAATTAATACATCTTTTAAATAAAATCCTTCTACACTTGTATCATCTGCAACTAACATGTTAACAAAAATATTTGATTGTGTAAGATTTGTAAGACTTATTCCAATTATAGTTGCACGAGTAGAAGCATCACAGATTATTCCTGGTGTTTTAACTACTCCTACGTCTTTTAATACTTTACTTCTAAAAAAGGTTGCCATACTATTATCCTAAACTTAAAACCAATTCTAACGCAATAGCTTCTGCGTCAGCTGTTGTAATACCTGAAGCAGATCCTGCAACTGATACCCAACTTGTTCCGTCAAATATTTCTACACGTTGTTCTGCTGTATTCAATCTCATCATTCCTGTTTCACTATTCACAAACGGTGGTCGTTGTAGTGAAGTACCATGTGGAATAACTAATCCACTAGTACCTGAAAATTTTACGTATCCAGTTCCTGTAGTAGCAAATTGTGTTACACTATCATTTACTTCGTTTTTAATTATATTGTCTTTAATACTAATTGTATTATTAAAAAGAGTTTTGCCTGTCCCACCAGGTACCATTTCTATATTTGTATCTGTAGCTGATGTAAAAGTATTACCATCTATTGTAATGTTATCAACAGTTACTTGTGGAGCATTTAATCTAGTGCTATTTACATCTACTACTGTTGCTCCTGCAACGTTAAATCTTATAATGTTATCGTTTGCACCTGGGGTTAATTCTGCTGTAATTTTTGTATTACCGTCTAAGTCTTGTACACCGTTTAGTACAGTCCAATTAGACCCGTCATATCCTTCGAAGGTATTTAAGTCTGTATTATATCTTGTTTTTCCTGCGGCCGCTGTGGGTCTTTGGGCAGTTGTACCTGATGGTAATTTTAACGCTCCTGTTGAACTAAAGTTAATATCTTTTGCAGTTCCTGGTTGTAGTGTTAAGTCAACACTTGAAGCTATTGTACTTCCGTTAATACTGACAGAATCAACTACAATTGACCCTGTTCCGTTTGCTCTTAATTCTAAGTTTGCATTAGATGTTGTACTTGTAATAAAGTTATCTCTAATCTGTATATCACCTATATTAGCTTCTGTTGCATCTACATTATTAATCCATGAATTATTCCATCTTTTAGCAACTGATCCTAAATTATAAAAATCTGTTACATCAGGAATTAAGTCACTAGCTATTTCTGAATTAATTGTAATTGAATCTGTATCAGCATCTCCTAGCGTAATATTGCCGTCTGCTGTTATGTTTCCTGTTACGTGTACGCTTCCGTCAACATTTAAATTTGAATGTATGTTAACTGCACCTGTACCGTTAGGGCGAAATTCTAAATTAGCATTAGAATCGTTTGTTCGTATACTATTACCTTCAATATCAATAGAATCAATTGATAATTTATTTTGATATATTACATCATCTAATGTACCTAAGTTTAAGTAATTTTCTGATGTACTAATTGTATTATTAGCAAAAGATATGTTTGATAGTGTTGCTGTAGTAGCAACTAAATTTGTTGTTTTTGTTGTTCCGTTTACATCTAGTTCATATTGAGGTGAACTTGTCTTTACTCCAAGACGAGAATTATTAACATCTAGATATAAAAGGTTCGTCTCAAAAGCTAAATCAATTCCATTACGAACTAAATTCGACTTTAAGAGCGGACCGGATATGCGACCAACAGCCATCTTTTCTCCTCAATACGGGCATCAATGTGTGCCTCTAACCTATTTTGACCTTCCCAATCGCTGGTTAACCGCGGTTTGTTAATAAAACATTGGTCATGCTTTATTAACAATATTTATCGTTTTATTAGATTATTAACCTAGTAGTATTGTATATTGAAGTAAAATATCATCATATTCTGCTCTGGTTACAACGCCGCCAGTTCCAGCAGCACTTATGTATGTACTACCGTTATATGTTTCTAATAAATTACTTTCAGTATTCCATCTAGTATCTCCTAACTGTGGAGATACAGGTCTTGCAGCTGTGTCACCTGCAGGGATTGTTACTGCATATGATCCTTGAAATTTATTTGATCCGTACCCTGTTACTGCAAATTCTATTGCATTTGTATCACTTTTAATTTGTTGGCTTCCAACTGTTTCACCAATAGATATATTATCAATTTTTACTGCTTTACTAGAAACTGTGCCGGCAGGAGCAAGTATTAAATCTGTATCTGTAGGTGTACTAATAATACTGCCGTCGATGTTAATATCGTCAACTTGTAGTCCATGTACAGTTATACCTGTTGAACTAACAGTACCAACACTTACATTATTTACAGTAAATCCAATTGTATCATTTGTTGGGTGAGCAACTACATTAGTTAGAGCGTTATCTGAATATACGCCACCAAATATAGTATTTCCATTATAGTAGCCTTCAAAGTTTGTTGTATCAGTATTAAATCTTATTCCAGCGTTTAAACTAGTTCGTTGTGCTGTTGTACCTATTGGTATTTGCATAGCCGCAGTAGTATCTAAAGTAGTATCTGTACTTACTTCAATATCTGTTGTTGAACTTATAGTATTATTTGCAAAGGTTAAATCTTCAAGTAATACGTTTCCACTAGCATTTCCAAATAAATCTAAATTAGAATTAGAAACTTGTGATGTTATATAATTAGTTTCAATCTTTATGTTAGGTGTGTCTAACTTTGTTCCGTTTAATTTAAAAGTTTTTATGCTATTCCATTTATTTACTGAATTTCCTAAATTAGAAACTTCAGTTACATCTGGTGTTAGATCGCTTGTAAATTCAGTATTAAAGTCAACTGTATCGTTGCTATCATCGCCTATAGTAATATTGCCACCCATTGTTATAGTTTGTGGAGTATCTAGATTACCAAAGACTTTCATATTTGAATATACTTCAACAATTCCTGTACCGTTTGGAGTTAGGTCAATATCTGCGTTACTATTAAATGTTGAGATAGTGTTGTCAGTAATTCTAATATTATCTGTTTCTATAGTTGATGCAACTATAGCTTCTGCCGCGTTAAATAAAATATTTCCTGTAGATACATTTAAATTTGAACCATTAAATGTATAGTTTGCAATTTGAGTTGACGTTGACGTTGATTGCAAATCAGTAGTTTTTATTGTTTGACCTATAGCATCTAAGTCTGTAGCAGGAGCATCTTTGTTAACTCCGATTCTATTTCCACCTACGTCAAAAAATATTAAAGGAACATCAGATGGTGCATTACGGAAGTCTAAATCAACTCCGTTTCTTGTTAAATTTTCATTTAAAAGAGGTCCCGATATTCTACCTATAGCCATACTGTGTCTCCTATACAGTATTTATAGGTTTACTTGTCGAAGTTATGAATAGCTGTTACTGGTTTTCCTGCATCTGGTGCAGATGTAAATACTAAGTAGTATCCTGTTGCTCTTGCTGTTCCGTTTCCAGTACCAACACCTGTAGCTGTAAATACAACATCAACAGTATTAGCACTTGCTCCAATAGCAGTAAAGTCTGTAGTACCAACTGTTACAATTTTATATTCTGTACTTACACTAAATGAACCAGCTGTAACTTCTGATCCGCTTCCTGTAGCAGCTGATGGGTTTTGTACTAATGTATAGTTAGTTGTTGCTAACTGAAATACATTTTCTACTAATACTAAAACATTTTGTGCCGCCGCTGGTGCAGGTTGATTAACATCGCCTGATGCTAATGGCCCAAAGCATACCGCAGATGCGTCTCCGTTACCTAAACTTTGTTGAACAATTCCAGCTGGAAACGGTTCAGCATATCGTAAGTTTCTCCACGCTGAATTTTCGTATCCTTCAAATTGATTTAGTGTAGAATTATATCTAATTTGTCCATTAGCAGGCGTTGTAGGACGTTGTGCAGTTGTACCATAAGGAACACGTAAAGAGTTAGTACTGTCAGCAATTACTTGATCTAATGTATCAACTTGTACGCCTCTACCGTAAATATTTCGTGCATTAGTATTTTGTCCTTTTAATAAACGCATCTTACACTTCCATATAACTTACAGTAACAGCTAAATCTGTATTGCCACTACCTTGATCAGGTGATGCTGTAAAGCTAAGTTTATCTCCTGCTTCCATAATAAATCTTTCTGAATCAAATGTAAATGTTTCGCCTGCAGGTAAAGTGAGTTCTTTAACAACAGTTGTTACATTGTTGTTTAATGCATTTCCTGATGGAATTAAATGCATTGTAAAATTTGCCCCTCTAGTTGCCGCACTTCCTCCGCTTGGGCTATATGTATTACAAACTAATATATTTGTAATTGCATATTGCTTTGACGCAGGAACAGTAATTGCATCTAGCTGTGTTAATGTTAATTGATTATTTGTAATTGCCATTTTTGTTTCCTTTTAGAACACCATACTAAACACTAGTGCTTTATTCTTACTTATCAATTCGTCTTGCTTATTACTTTTATTAATGAAAAATAAGCCTGTGCCACCGTTTGACATTGTTTTAGAATAAAGTTTTATACCTTCCGATGGCGCTGAAGGATCTGTAGCAACATCGTTTTCGCCTGGTGTTTCAGTTATTTCTAATGTATCTTTTACTTTAACAGATCCAGTACCTGGTGAACCTAAAACTAAATCAGTATTACTAGCAGTTGTTGTAATTTCGTTGTTTTGAATCATTATATCAAATGCTTCAAGTCTATCTGCAAATATGTTAGCAGTTGTAGTTCCATTTATATCAAATTGTAATCTACTATCAGTACCAGTTACATTAAAATCGTGTGCTTCAATAGATGTATCTGATTCTTGTAATCTTGCAGGAACGCTTCCTGTTGATAATGCATAAGTTACATAATCTATTACGCCTTTTGCATTTGGTATAATATCATCGTCAATGGCTCCGCCTGTTACTATGCCGCCACCGTATGTAAAAACACGTTGTTCGTAATTAGTTGTATTTGTTACTGAAAGTACACCTGTACCTGGATTTAAATATAAGTTAGCATCTGAAAACATACCCGTTGCTTTAATAGGTACTGTAGTTGAACCTTGTTCAAAAGTCCATGTTCCTGTTCCTGATGTTCCTCCAAGTGTCCAAGCAAGTTGTTCATCATATACCATAAATGCATTAGCTTGAGATCCTCTTTCAATTTCTATACCACTTCTATAATTAAGTGACGCAGGAAGTCCTGAAGCACTATTATCTTTAGAAAGTACAAGAATATTATCAGCTATAGCAACTACTGTTGAATTATATGTTGTGCTATCGCCTTGAACTTCTAATCCACCAGTAATAATAACTTTACCAGTGCCGTTTAAATTTCCATCAGTCGTATCTAATGTGATTTCACCGCCTTCTTTTGTAACGATATTATAATCACCATTTCCTATTCTTAAATACTTTGACATTCTTAATCCCTATATATTATAGGGGGATTTCTCCCCCTATATAACTTAGATAGCTGTTAATCTAATCAACGATTCTGTTGAGTCATCTTCTACAGCCCACTTGTAACGATTGCCGTTGAAGTCAATTGCTGTTCTGTTGAACATTTTTCTAAGTAGTATTGCTCCACCACCTGGTGAAATACCTACTAAAGAACATTCGCCTTCTGCATTAGGTGCAATTTCGTTTACAAGTCTGCAAATTTTTGCAGCGCCTGCAGCACTATCACAATTAAATTTGTTAGTACCTCTTTGAGAAAGGATATATCCTTCTCTAGATGATGTACCGTCGTGATATCTAATTGCTATTGTTGGTTGAGTGTTGTCGCCTGTTGCGCCAAAAAACCTTTTATTAATTGGTCTTCCCATTTGTTTTCTCCTTTTACGTTTTATGTAATACGCAGTGGGTCAATTCTGCATAAGTTCACTTAAAGTGACACGATTTATGACACAAGTATTTATCATTAAAAGGGAGTTAAGGAAACTTAATCAAAAAAATAGGCCCCGTAGGGCCTATTTTAATTAGTGTTGTAAACTATTAGCTGAAGCTTACGTTACCATTAGTAATAGCAACATTAGCCAAGTAGTCAGCCGCGTTACCAAGCGATGAAGCTGAGTTAGAAAGCTCAACATATCCGTATCTAGTCATAAAGCTCACGACTGGCTCGAATGATGTTGGATCTAATACAACGCCACTGCTCATTAATGGAATGTATGGGCAATAAAACGCCGCAGCGTCTGATTCACTAGTACCTTTATAACCAACAAGTACTGGAGCAGAGTCTGCTGCGTAAGTGTTGACATATACTTTCATTGCACCGTTCAAAGTACCAACCATCTTAGTGTTAGTTGGAGCTTCAAAAGAACCTTCAGTAGTACGTGCAAACGCAGAAGTTGTTGCAGATTGTAGGATTGTTAACGCGAATGGCGATACAACAGCCCAGTTACCTGCACCACGTCTTGTACGTTGTGCAATTAAGTTTGATACTCTGTTAATTTGAACAGCTAAAGCAGCATGCTCGTCACCAACAAAAGTAGCAGTACCAGATACAGCAGCTTGATCATAAGTCTGAGCAGCTGTGCCAGATAGTGCAGTCAAGCTCTGAATGATCTCTTGATCAATTTCAGCAGTAATTTCTTGAGCTAAAGCAGCCATAATTTCTGCTTCAACATCAATACCATGCATTGACTGTGCGTCTTGTGCAGATTCAAATGTCCAGCGAGCTGATAGCTTTCTGGATTTTGCTTCTACAGTTTGCTTTAAGATCTGGATAGACATTTTACGTCCAGCTGAACCTTCAAGCGTTGCAGTTGCGTCTGCTACTCCGTCTGGGTCTGTACCAGTACCTGAATAAGCAGTAGCAATTTTGAATGGGCTAAGAGCCTCTTCACCTGCTGTTGCGTTGTCGTTGCTTTCTGCATAACGAACGCGAAGTGTGTGGATCTGACCCACTGGTCCTGTCATCGGCTGTACGCCTACCAAATCGTTAGCAATAACGGTTGGCATCACACGTCTGATGACTGGAAGAATAACACGGTTAAGTGTTGCGATATTACCGGCGGAAGTTGCACCAGTGCCTGCGGCCTCTGACAAATACCTACGAGTGTTTTCGAGTGTACTTGCCATAACTGCCTTCTTGTTGCCATTTAGACCTTCAAGAAGAGCACCTTTGGTCTCCTGCCAGCGACTTTCTAGTAGTTCTGACATATTATATCTCCTTATTAAATTCCAGCTAAACGTCTAATGTCAACGACATTATCGTCTACTGTTTTACTAGTTTGAACTGTTTCTCTATTGCCTGTAATTTCTTTGCCTTCTGTAAGTTTCGCCTTTTTAGCTTTCTCTGGTGCTTCGCCGTCAATAACTGTCGGTAAGTATTTTTCAAACTGAGATTCTAATCTGTTTGTTTGAACTGATTCCAGTAAGTCTTTCATAATTTCTTGCTGCTGATTGCTTAATGGTGCAACCAAACTATGCATGATTTCTTTACGCTGTGCAGATTCAATAAGCTGTTTCTTATCAGCTTGTTGTGCTTCAACAACTTTCTTTGCTTTAACAGCAAATGCTCTTGCTTCAGATAACTGCTTGTCTTTAACATCAACAACTTTTAATAACTTAGAAGTTTCTGATTTTTCATTCAAATAGCTTCCTTGATATTCATTTGCAAATGCTTCAAACAATTTACGCCCAAAGTCGTTTTTACGTGCTGCGTCAATATCTTCTTTAAGTTGAGTAATTTCACTACGTAGTGCCTTATCAACTGTTGAAGAAACTGCTTTAGCACTTCTTTGTACAAAGTTTTCTTTAACTTTGGCCAAGTGTTTCTTAGCTTCTTTTACAAGTTTAACTTTTGTTTCAGCTAAGTCTTTTTTATCTTCGTAGAACTCAGATATTTCGTTGGCTAGTGCGTCAACTACAAACTCTTCTAATTTAGAAAAATTAGTTGCCATTGCTTTCTGTTCTTCGTGTAGTTCGGAAACTTCTTTCTTAAGTGCTTCCATCACAAAACCTTTTAGTAACCCTGCGTTTTCACGCATTGCTACTGCATATTTTGCTTTTGCTTCTGCAAGCTGTTTACGATCTTCTGTAAATTCAGCTACTTCAGCAGTTAATCTCTCAGATACTAAATTGTCAATAGCTTCTACCATAGTAGCCTTGTCATGTTCGTATTTCTGAGCAAATTCTTCACGGAGTTCAGCGGTTACAGCAAGTTTATTTTCTTTAATCTTGCTTTCCCATGCCTCTTCAATTTGAGTACGCACTTCATCCGAAACAACGTCGTTTTCGAAAAGTGTTTTTAGTGCATCCAACATGTTTTTTATCTCCTTTTATTGGAGTCTACTGATTATATTAATCAGAGATTCTTTTAAATATTTTTGTGCCTTTGGATCTTCTCTTGTTGCCTGTGCTAATTGATAAGCCTTCATTCCACCTCGTGCATTCATAAGTTGTTCATAAATTGGAGTTGGATATGCACCAGGGGCACTGGGCTGAGCCACAATGTCCACAGTGATAATTTCAAAGTCGGAAACTTCTCCGTTTCCACTTTCTGATACGTTACCAGAGCCCCTACTAGAAACACCAAGTTTAACATCACTTTCAAGCATTGTTTTAACTAGCATTCCCATAGGAGTTGGTAAAATTTTAAGTTTTCCGTAACCGTTATCGCCGTCCATCCACATTTCTGTGATCATATGGCTTACACGATCTAAATTAATATTAAGTCCTTCTGGATGGTCAACCTCGCCAAGAACACTATATCCTCCTGAACATTGATCGTTGAGAGTTTTGACAGCCCTACCAATTTCTCTTACAGGATACACACGCTGGTTAGCGTTGCGTACTCCGCCTTGTATACAAATACCTTTCATATACAAGTCTTTCCCTTCATTGGCAGACTCAACGACTATCTTCGCTTCGTCGAATGTCAGTGTCTCACGTAAGTTTAACATCAAATTCCCTTATATTAATTAACTACCAATAGTACTTTTTTTATTGGCAGCTGTGTCGCCTGCGCCTTTTTTCTCTGCGCCATGGCCTTTAGCATTTGATGACATTGACTTAGAAGCTTTTCCACCTGGAACATTTACGTTACCACTTGCAATATCTTTTGGACTTGCTGGTGTCATACCTTTTTCGTCAGCACCTTGTGCTAAGTTAGAAGCAGTTCCGCCCATGTTATTTGCGCCTGCTATTGGAGACTTAGTGTTTGCACCGTTGTCACCCATTTTAGCTGGAGCTACTTTTTCAACATATTCACGCATCTGCTCTGTTGGAGATAGTTCTTCTTTAGAACCTTCCTCAACCTCGTCATCTGATGTTTCGTCTACTTCTTCATCTGATGCTTCAGGCATTTCTTCGTCATCGCCTTCTTCATCGTCTGAATCCATATCCATGTCATCAGCTGGCATTTCGTCGTCAGCTTCGTCATCTCCGCCTTCGTCATCTGCCATCATATCTTCAAATTCTGCTTTAAGTTCATCAAGAGCGTCTTCTAAGTCAGCAACTCTTTCTTCAACGTCACCTTCTGGCTCGTCTCCGCCTTCGCCTTCTTCATCGCCCATATCAGCAATATCAGACATCATATCGTCTGCAGGATCACCTGCGTCCATATCCATGTCGTCTTCACCTTCAACTTCAAACTCGTCTAAGTTAAAGTCTTCTTCTAGATCATCGTCTTTAGATGCTTCGTCAACTTCTTCATCTGATGCTTCGTCAACTTCTTCATCGTCGTCTTTAGATGCTTCGTCAACTTCTTCATCTGATGTTTCATCAACTTCTTCATCATCTAAATCGTCTTCTAAAAGATTTTCATAAATTTCTCTGGATTTCTCTACCACTATATTGTGGAAAAGTTCTTCTGCTTTTACCTTGTCTTCATTGACTAGGCATTCTAGCATTTCTTCGAATTGTTTTGAATCTGCCATTTTATTCTCCTATAAATATAATTGTTTACCATATACACGGTAAGGCTGTCATTTGTATTTACTATTTATAAGAAAATATGCCTGAAAATAGGCTCAAAACGGAGTTTTTTAAAATTTTCTGCTAAATTGAGAAAATTCTTAAAAAATGTTCAACATCCATTGTACTATAATTATTTAAAATATTTAGTTCTTCCGGACAATAATTATCTTTAGCTATAACTCTAGTATAATTAATACGTGGATGTTCTTTAATAGTTGTTGCTGTTTGTTTAAGCCAATTACCGTGGTAAGTAGCGCCATCTATAGATTTTTTGTAGTTATCTGTGTCTGCATATATGTTATTAAAATGATTTCCACCATCTTTACCAGTATAATCAAAACCAAGTATAAAGATTTGCTTAGGCCCGTGCTGACTTGCTAACCATAATGCTGTAGGACCGCTACTCCAACCTTTACTAGGTTGAAAAAATTTAAAATTTGACATACTATTATATGCCTTATTAGGATTAGTCCATACTTGATCATTACGGAACTGATATTTGTTTTTGTTTAATTCTAATACCATTTTAACATCAACAGCAATTAGATAATCAGGATCATATTCACGGTATAATGCATTACATCCGTATACTTTACCGTATTCTTTAATTGCATTTAAATCAATAGGAGATCTACTTAGTCCGTTGCCTAAAACAAACGATGTTATATTATTATCTAAATTTTTTATTGGAGGGCGAGGGGGAATTTTATTAGCTTTTGCTGCACGTTTTGCCGCTTTTTCTAATTTAATTTTTTCTTTAAGTTTTCGCCATTGATCTTTTGTGTAGTCAGCTTTATTTGGTTTTGTCATTTAACTTAGACACCAGCTGCTGCTGCCTGAGCTGCAAGACCATACATTTGTCTAGTGATATCTAACTCTTTACTTTTTTCTTTTTTATGTGTTTCAGCGCCTTTTCTTGCTCTGTTAATTTGTGATAAAGTAAGTTTTGTTTTTCTAGTATCATCAGACTTGACTACAGATTGATCATACTGTGGTTCATAAGAATCGTCTTGAACAGTATCAAGTGTGTCTTTATCAAAATAAAATAATTCACGTAGTATCATGCTAGTATTTATACCGTTTGGTCTGTTCCCGGAGGAGGTGTTCCGCCTGGTGTTTCTCCTGTTACTGTTTCTGGTGGTGTTCCTGCTCCACCATCTTCTGGTGCTGTTGTATCGTCAAGTATATCTTCTGCTCCGGCTATGTCAGCACTAATACCTGCACTACTAATTCCAACACTTCTCATTTCTCCTGATGCATCACCTGGAGGTGGTGTTAAGTTTTCGTCGTTCTCTTCTCTCCACAATCTTTCATTTTCTGCAATTTCTTCTTTACTAAATCCTAAAAATCTTTCTAATGCAAATCTATTAGACATATAAGGTATAGCACTCATTTGTGTAAATGTTGGTACACGAGCGTTATCAAGTTCTGCTTGTCTATAACTTGCAAAATTTTGTGGTGGTTGAAATTTTAAATCAAACATTGAAGTATCAATGTTTACACCTTTTTCTAATAAAAATCTTTTAAACTCATTATCAAACGCTTGTGTTATAAGCCCTTGTAGTCTTTCACAATATTTGTTAAATCTTAATTCTTGTATGTAAGCTGTACCAACTCTTCCGTCATTGTATGAACTAGTAGCATCGTCCGCTCCAGTTGGCAAGTAACTGCTAGGGATTCGTAAACCACGTACGAGCTTATTAGTAAAATATCTAAGGTCATCAATTTCTCCTAGGTTAGTACCTCCTGGTAGTGTTTCAACTTTAGAACCACGCCCTTCAGCAGTTTGTGGGAAAAAATAATCTTCGTTAATTGATAATGGATTGTAACTACTATCAATAACATTGTTACCTCCACCCGTTGCACTTGGAATGCGTCTTTGGTGTATTTCTGTTTTTACACGCTCAACAAATTGCATAGCTAAGTGTGTTGGCATATTACCTACATCAACATAAAATACTCTACGTTCTGGTGCTCTTTGCACACGATAAATGATAATAGCATCTTCAAGTAATTCTTTTTGTTTGTATACTTTAAATATACCTTCTAATAAACTGTTACCAAAAGGAAAGTTATTGTCTAAGCCTTCACTTAAACTTAAATGCACAATATGTTCAGCGTTTATAGCTACTTCGCCTTCGCCTTGTTGATATCTACTTCCTGCTTGTTGAGGAGCATTACCAACCATTCCTCTTACTCCGCCGCTTTGATATCCGCTTCCGCCGCCGGTAATATTTCCGTTTGTAATATGAGGCGTAGTTGCAACCATATCTCTAAAGTTAAGATTCATATCACGAACAATATATTGTTCAGGAGTTTTGCCTTCTGATTCGTTAACAATTATTCTAATTAGTTTTGCTGGATCAATATGAAAAAGTTTTTTTGTTTCAGGATCTCTAATAAAAATTTGGTCACCGTATTTAAAAACATTACGAACAATTCTAAACATACGAGTACTAAAATTTTGTAAATTACTCCATTGTCTAAGATACTGTCCTAGAATGTTAACTTCGCTGTTGGTTGCACTTTTATTAAATTCAAATTTAAAGTTAGTTGCGTTTTCGGCATTTGATTGAGAACAAAATTCAGCTAAAATATCTAAAGCTGCATTTACTTCTGAATCATTATCCATAGTATTGTATTGTCCATATCTTTCAACACGATTTGGACTACCTACATATACATCTGGTAAGTATGAACTATAATTTGTTCTAGCCGGACCAGCTTGCGATCCGCTACCATTTGAAAAAGGTGAATAGCTTCCGGTCATATTATCTCTAGTTTCTACAGGTGTAAAGTATTTTTTCCAACTCATAAGGTTAATCCTCCTCGACTAAACACATTACCCATATTACCTAAATTCTTTGTAACCTTAGTCATATTTTTTTGTTCAATTAACTGACTTCCTATTCCAGAAGCTGTCTTCTCCATCGCAGTAGACATCTTTTCAAACATATCTGCTGGTAGAGCATTTTTCATTGCTTCAGCTTGTGCCATCATTGATGTTTTCATTTCTTCCATCATTGGTTTCATCGAATCCATATTTAACGTAGCATTAGCCTGAGTATCAGGCTTACGCAAAGTATTTACCGCTCCTTGCCTACTCCCTTGGTCCATTCCGGCACTACCAAGACTTGCTATTTCTTTGTTCATAGTGTTTGGTTGTTGAATAGTTTTCATTACATTGGCAAATGTTGAGTGTGCTGATGATGTTAGTGCCATTATTCCAGCATCTAATTCTGCAGCTTGTGCTTTGGTCATTACAAGTTCGTTGCCGTGCAATAATGCTAGTGTTTGTTTTCCAAAATTTTCTGTTGAGTTTGCAAAAGTTTTAAACCCTGCTAAAGCATTAGGCACTCCTGGAGTACCTTTATTATATTCACGTATGTTGCCATCTTGACCATAACCTGATTCTAAAGGATTTATTTCTCTGTCAGTTGGTGGAACTGTAATTGGTGTTGATCCTGGAACTGTTATCTTATTTGCTTCATTAAGTGCATTTACAAGTTTTATTAGTTGATCTCTTGTTAAATTTGATTTAGTTCCTAAGTCTGAAATAGTATCTCGCAAATTAGCTAATCTGTTAACATCTTTTTGAGACGTAGTGTTACCTGCCTTGGCATCTATATTAGTTACAGCTTGAGTTGATTCTTTTGTAAGTTCATTTTTATTAAAACCAGTTACAAAGTTTTTGCCTGCTTCCATTGCATCCGAAACAGGTTTAGAAATAGCGTCTATTACTTCAGTTTCTCCAGCATAAACCTTATCAGATAAGTTTTTAAACATTGGACCTAGGTATTTTTCGTATATTGGTGTTGTTACATTAACTTGTGTTTCTGCTGCGGCTCTAATCATTGTTTCTTGGCCTCGCAACGCTGCCCCTAGCATTTCTTGTCCTACTTTGTCAAGACCTTTACCACCTTCTTCAGCATTTCCGCCTACTGCATCTTGTTCCTTAGCAGCTTGTATACGTCTATCTTGTATTGCTTTTTGTAGTCCACTTAATGTAATTTCTCCACGTGAGTACTCTGCTTGCACCCCTATCATAGCTTCAGAAGTTTTTCTATATGCTTCTGCAACTGCTGAAGTAGCAGAATTTGTTCCACCTAATATTGCAAGTTCTTTGTTAGCTTCTTTATCTTTAATTGCAGCCGCTGCAAGTGTTCCTTTTAATCTATCATATTCTGCTGTGTTACCTGCATCTTGGGCAGCTTTCATCTGCTTCATAACGCCCATTGAGTTAGTAAACATACCTGCTAACTGTGCTTGGTCTCCACTTGGAAATCCTCTAATCATCATGTCTTTAAATAGATCACCTATACCACTAGCATCTGCTTCACTAGCCGCATTTAGCATAGCTTTTTGCATGTCTGCTTCCATGCCCATAGTTTTAGCTCTAAAGTCACCTTGTCGTTGTAGTGCTGCTTGCTCTTTCTTTAGTGCATCATTGCTTTTACCTGTAAGTTTTGATAATAAGTCTAAAT